>JACCDH010137835.1_pt1 | contig 57839 bp, 54 predicted proteins | sample 7442481 | NCBI WGS metagenome assembly JACCDH01 (sample SAMN15323433, study PRJNA562643) | freshwater metagenome | isolation source: river surface water | place: USA:Blue River Watershed | collected 2017-08-15
ACGAGAAGCGCCCATCGCCGCGTTGCGGCGCTTGCGCAGGGGACCACCCTGAGCGGCGCGCCACGCCTTGCGCTGAGCGCTTCTCGTGCGAACGCGACCCCGGGATGAGTGCATAACACCCTCTAGTCGATCAACGTAGACGATATTCACAGCACCAGTCAGTGGAGCGCTTTTCTCAGGGTCCACAGTGAGCTTTTGGCAGAAATACCAACCTTGCCCCTGCTGCGTATAGCGCAGCGCGAATTCATTTTCAGGACATGCATCAATCGCAGCGCGGACACTGACATAGACCCTCGTGAATACAGGATCCTTCCGTGAGTGTCCCTGGCAAAATCACAGAAACAACCCACTGCAGCGCCGCGCAGGTCAGCAGCCCGTCCGCGCACAAAACTTCCATTAATCTGGTTGCGGCGGGAGAGCCGGGCAAGGTCGCCAGGACATTTTCCAATGGAAAAATCCCACCTCCCGCAGCAAAGATACTGTTAATCGGCGAATTCTCCCGGGCGACGGAATGCCAAGACCTGGAACAACACATGGCTTCGCTCGATCATCCCGGGATTTCTGTCCGGCTGGATCAGTTGGAAGGAAACAATGACGAAGAAAAAATAAAAGATCTTGAATTACTGGCAGCTGCACTGAAAAATGAAGGCTACATCGACACAAGCACTGAGATATACGTAGCGGTACACGGGTCAAAAAAAGGCGAGGAAGTCTATATTTCCACCTCCGATAATAAATTCGAAATCGAAACCACCCGGATGCTGGAGTTGCTGGGACGCGGCAAGGGCAGTCCGGCAAGCAAAGGTGCCACACAATTTTCTGTGTGCGGATCAAAAGCTTTGCACAAAAAATTAATCGACTATCCTCATCACTTTATCTTCTACAGCGGAAGTCACGTTATCTACATCAATTCCTCGAAGGAAGTGTTAAAAAAACAGATCGAATTCTCTCATTATCATGAAAACAGACCGCCGAGTCCCGACGATCTTTTGAAGAATGCAGAGAAGCTCAGCGGTAGCAACCTCGTCATGTCAGGAAACGGAAAATTCCGACATATAAAAATCGCCGACAAAGTCAAGGCCGGCGATGCGCAGCACGAAGCTCAGCTATGTCGCCATTTGTTTTACAAGTTCGGAACCGGTAGCTTTACCTCGGTCGTGCGCCTGCTCAAAAAATTCAATCTGAATGCACTAGTGGCTAAACATCCTGATCTGAGAGCTTTGAGCCCAATGGCTGCATCGTCAGATAAAAATGCATCCGAAAAAATCATCCTGCTTTTGCTGTTGGGGATGAAAATTGATATAGCGGAAGGCAATCGGTCTACGGCACTCCATCACGCGTGCGCCGCCGGCGATAATGAGCTGATAAAATGTCTGCTGCAAAACGGCGTCGATCCCGATCTCACAAACACCGATGGAAATACCGCAAGTGATCTGGCACTAGAGAATGACTGGGACGACATTGCTCAGATAATTAACGACTTTTCGTCCGGAAGTCGCTTCCCCCACTATTCCCCGGAAAACCTTATCTTCGCTTTCTGCCATGAAGGCAACCGGGAGGCGATGCAAGTCATCATTGAAGGAAAAAGAGATTGGCTCACTGCTAGAGACAAAAAGGGAAACAGCCTTCTGCTGCACTCCGTCAATCACCGGATACCGGAAATTTCCGCCGATCTGATCAATGCCGGCATTGATCCGAACCTGAAAAATCGGAAAGGAGATACGGCACTGCATCGCATATGCATTGTCGATGCCCCGGTCGGCTTGTTGCGTCAGCTCCGACTGAAAGGCGCAAATTTTAATGAAAAAAACAACCGAGGCTTTACCCCACTGATCTATGCTGCACGTCGCGGATTAACGGAGCATGCAAAGCAGCTGGTAAGGTTTACGGCCGACATCAATGGACAAAGCCTGAAGGGGAATACTGCATTGCATTTCGCTGTCTCACGAAATGATGTTGATATGGTCAAAACCCTGCTTGATCTTGGCGCTGACAGGAAAATCAAGAACGCCTCAGGTTATAGCCCCATGGACAGAGCGCGAAGAAAAGGATCGAGTGAAATCACCCAGCTGTTGAAGAACTATCATCCTTCCGAAATAAATTTTTATTAAACGTCTTATCGACAAGCATTCTGCCCGCCTGATCCTGCTTGGGCGCTTTTTCATAACGGGCATCGATCAGCGATAGGGTCGCTGGCACCGCGACCCTGACACCGTCAGCGGCAATCTGATCGCGCTAGTGGATTTTATAGCAACGCAAATAGCGATAATCCCGACACCGACTTGAAGGATTTCATTGCCGCCTCCAGCGTGATTTGCCGCTGCGACAAGTCGCTGATGGCCTTCGTGTAGTCGACATCCTGCAGCGTCGATTTGGCCTGCGCATACTCCAGATCGCGGGCCGATCCGGCGCTGTCCAGCGCGTCGATCTCCTTTTGCTGCGCGCCGACTGCCGCACGCGCGGACAACACCCTGTCCAGCAAGGTGGTCAGGGCATTGCTCGCACCGCTGGAAGCTGCGTTCAGCGCCGCCTGACCGGTTGCCGTGGTAGCCGGAGATTTGAGCGCATCCGACAGTTGCCGCACCGTCGCGAAGATGTTCTGCACGACCCCGGGCGACGCGCTCGTGCCAGTGTCTATGCCTTCGAACAGCTGCGCGCCGGTGGTCGACGTCGTCACTCGGCGACTGGCATCGACCTGCAGCGTTCGGGTGCCTGTATCACCCTGAAACGATGCGCCACCCGGCGTCCTGGCGTAAGACGGGATGCCATTACTGAATCCGGAAAACAGATAATTCCCCAGACTGTCCTTGCTATTGGCCAGCGACAGCAGCTGATCGAACTGCCCATCGAGCGCCACTGCCAGAAAGCCGCGCTGCTGGTCATCCAGCGCGCCATTGCCGACCTGTGCCAGCAGCTCTTTCATGTTCTGGGTCAGGTCACCAAGGCTGGCCAGCACCCCCTCCTGCTCGCGCAAGGCGTTACCTGCCTGCACGCGGTTGCTCGCATATTGCTGGTTCATCGCCTGCCCCTGATCGAGGTTCAGCACTTGGGAGGCGCCGATCGGATCATCCGCCGGGGTCAGTATCCGGCGGCCTGAGGCGATCTGCTGCTGAATCTTCATCAGGGACGACTGCAGGTCGCCGATACGGGACTGGCCGATGCTGAACAGGGTATTCGTACTAATGCGCATGAAGATCTCCGCGGCTCAGCGACCGAGTTGCAAAAGAATGTCGAACAGCTGGCCCGCTGCTTGCATCAGCTTTCCCGCGGCCTGATAAGCCTGCTGGTAGCGCAAGAGATTGCCCGCTTCTTCATCGAGATTGACGCCTGACTCACTCTGCTGCGCCTGCTGAGCCTGCGTCAGGTAAGTGCCCGCAGAGGCGCTGGTCACTTCCAGTTCGCGTGTCTTGTTGCCGACCTCGGCGACCAGTGATGCATACGCGCCCTGAAAATGCGTGCTGCCTCCGGCCATTGTCATCGCCGTCTGAAGATCCGCCATCGCCGCGATATTGCGCGCATCCCCTCGCCCGCCGGGATTAGCCGATGCAGCGATGCCAGCGGTGTCTTTGAGGAGGACCTGCATGCCGCCTGCACCAGCGACGGTCGGTCGGATCATGAACACATCACTGACAGCAGGCGTTCCGTTCACCGACAGCGTGAAGCCATCCACGGTCTGCGGCAGGCTGGCAAAGGTAAAGCTCTGATCGTCAGACAGCCGGGTCAGACGATACTGATTTCCGTCGTATTGCAGCTGATAGTCGCTGGTGCTCAGCTGCGCGGTATTGGCAATAGCGGCGGCGATCTGCGCGCTGCCCTGATTGTCACGGCTGGCGGCCACCTGTGGCGCTGGCAACGTAAAGATATCGCCACCGAACGCGCCACTGAGCGTCAGTCCTTGACGGTGCTGGGCATTCACCGTCTCGCCCAGCGCCAGCGCCATGCGGCCCAGCGCATTCTGCGTCGCATCCAGTGTCTTCGCGCGAAACTCGAACAGTCCGCCCAAGCGCCCGCCCGGCAACGCGCTCTCGGCCAGCACACTGGTCTTGTCCTTCGACACATACGCCACCATGGTTCGATGACTGTCCATGGGCGAACTGGTGGCAGCGAGCGCGAACGCCTTCGATCCCACGACCAGGGGCTGTCCGTTACCGATGAAGACATTGCTGCTGTTGCCCTGATTGACGACGGTGACCCGCACCTCCTGCCCGAGTTGCGCGATCAGCTGATCGCGCTGATCCATCAGGTCATTGGGCGGCTTGCCTTGCGCGGCAGTGGTTGCCTTCTCGATGGCGTCATTCAGCTGCGCGATCTGGCGCGCATAGCCATTGATGGCCGAGACACTGGCTTCGATCTGGTCGTTGACGCCTGAGCGTATCTGCGACAGCTGTCCGTCCAGACCATTGAAGCGCGCGGTCAGAGATTCTGCAGCGGACAGCATTGATTGACGGGATGCCGCGTCCGACGGCTGTGCAGCGAGGTTCTGCACGCTGTTAAAAAAATCCTGCAGCGCAGGCGAGATGCCGGCCGAGGGGTCGGCCAGCAGGTTGTCGATGCGTTTGATCTCGGTGTAGTAGGCATGCAGGCTGCTGTGAACGATCTGCGCCGCCAGCACCTGCCCCGACAAAAACTCGCTGCTCACCCGACGCACGTCGGTGACTTCCGTCCCCTTGCCGACAAAACCATAGCCACTGTTCTGGCCGGCGACCGCGCCCTGCATCACCACCTGGCGGCTGTAACCGGGAGTGCCGCTGTTGGCGATGTTGTGACCGGTGGTGGCCAGCCCCACCTGCGCCGCAGCGAGCGCGCTTTGTCCGATCGAGAGTATGTTAGTGGTCATGAGGGTCGCCCGGCGGGTGATGACTGGTTTACGGCAGGGATGGGGGAATGTTTAGCCCCCTACACCCTTCGAATTACCCCCATCAGCTTGTCTGCATATCGCGGATCCGTCGCATACCCTGCCTTCTGCAAGCCGCGCGCAAACGCATTCGCATCATCCGCACTGGCAATCACCTGCGCATACCGGGGACTGCGGGTCAGCATGGCCGCATAGTCGCTGAAAGCCTCCGCATAGGAGTCATACGCCCGAAAGCGCTGCAGCTTTTTCTCAGGCAGGCCATTCACATATTCGGTCGTCATCACCTCGGCGGTCTTGCCTTTCCAATGGCGATCCGCCTTGAGGCCAAACACATTGTGAGAGCTGCTGCCGTCCGGGTGCCGTATCTCGCGCCTGCCCCAGCCACTCTCGAGCGCCGCCTGCGCGAGCATGAAACGCGCCGGTATGCCGGTCGCGGCACCGACCGCCTCAGCGTGCGCGCCGAGCTTCTCGGTGAATTCGGTGAATTTTGATCGTCTGGTGGGTACCAGAGCCGGCGTCTGCTCGGAAGACGACCTCTGCGGCAACGCAGGCAATGTCGCCTGCGGCGTCATCTGCCGCACCAGCACGTCGGCCAGTCCCACGCCGCGGGCTGCCAATGACTGCGCCATCTGCTGATCCAGCATGCCCGTCATCATTTTTCCCTGCTCGCTGTCGAACAGGCCTTCCGATGGCGTTGCATCGCGCATGCTTTTCATCACCATGCCCAGGAACATGGCCTCGAACTGCTGTGCGGCCGTGCGCGTGGCCTCGGGGGTGTTTGACCCAGCAGATTGCCGCAGGCGGTTCAGCGCGGCGGTGTCCAGCACCGAGGCCTCCGAGATAAGGCTGTTCGTCACCATCAGATGATCTCCAGCTCAGCGCGCAAACTGCCGGCGGATTTCATCGCCTGCAAGATCACCAGCAGATCCTGCGGCGTCGCGCCCACCGCATTCAGCGCCTTGACTACTTCAGCCAGGGACACGCCCGCCTGCAACTGCACCAGCTGCCCGGCTTCTTTGCGAATATCGATATCGGTCTTCTTAGTCGCGACGGTCTGCCCCTGACCAAAAGGATTCGGCTGACTGATTACCGGCGAGGCAGTGATCACGACCGACAAACTTCCGTGCGCAATCGCGCAGGGCTCCAGCGTGACGGTCTGATTCATGACGATCGACCCGGTGCGCGCATTGATGATGACTTTCGCCGCTGCCCGCGCTGTCGCGATGTCAATATCTTCCAGGGCGGCGATAAAGCTCACGCGGCTGCCCTCCTCCGCTGGCGCGCGCACGCGGATCACGCGGCTGTTCTGTGCCACGGCCACGGGCTCGCCAAAGGCGCGATTGATCGCCGTGACGATACGCGCCGTGTTCGAGAAATCCGCCGCATTCAGTTCCAGCGAGATGAAATCTGCCGTGCCAAGCGCCGTCGGCACGTCGCGCTCGACCGTCGCACCGCCACTGATGCGGCCTGCGAGCAGATGATTGATCTGGGTCTTGCTGCCGCCCGCGCTCGCGCCTGCGCCGCCGACCAGCAGATTCCCCTGCGCCATCGCATAAATGCGATTGTCGGCACCCTTTAACGGCGTCATCAGCAAGGTGCCACCCCTCAGGCTCTTGGCGTTGCCCATCGACGATACGGTGACATCGATCTGCTGTCCCGGCTGCGCAAACGGCGGCAATACTGCCGTCACCATCACGGCAGCGACGTTCTTCAGCTGCAGCTGCTGTCCTTCAGGCAGGTTGACGCCCATCTGTTTCAACATCGACGCGATACTCTGCACCGTGAACGGCGTCTGCGTGGTCTGGTCACCGGTGCCATCCAGTCCGACCACGATGCCATAGCCGGAGAGTTGATTGTTCCGTATGCCCTGAATCGTGGCGAGATCCTTGATGCGCTCTGCATGTGCGAGTGGCACCAGCGACAGCAGGCCCATGACTAAAAGATGCCGGATCACAGCGGCAGCACGCTGAAGAAGAAACGCGCCAGCGCCGACTGCAGCGCCGAGCGATCGAAGCGGCTGTTGGTCCGGTACTCCACCCGCATGTCCGCGACGGTGGTAGAAGATACGGTGTTGGCCGCACTGATGTTCACCGGATTAACCATGCCGGAAAAGCGAATGAATTCCGTACCCCGATCAAAGGCCACCTGCTTTTCGCCACGCACGCGCAGGTTGCCGTTCGGGAGCACTTCCGTGACGGTGACCGTTACCGTGCCGGTGAAATTGTTTGCCGCATTCGCTGCTGCCTTGTCGGCATAGCTGGTGCCCAGCGACCCTTCAAGATCGAGCGTCGCGATCGCATGTGGCACACGCACATCGACCTTGCCCTCCTTGCTGGCTGAACTGGCGACATTTTTACCGGCGCTGGTCTTCTCGGCGATGGCCACGATCAGCGTGTCACCCACCAGCCGCGCTCGTCTGTCCTCGAACATCGGTCTGAAATTGCCGGCGTCGTAGATCGCACCATTGCGTGCCATGGACGGCATGGGCGTATCCGGGTTCCGGTCCGGCGCTGGCGCAACGATCGTGTCGGGAGCCACGCCCGCGCAGCCAGCCAGCATAGCGACCAGCATCGCCAGCAGACAACTGAGCATGGTCGCGCCCAGCACGCGAGATGCAATCGCCGGCAAGGCTCGCTGCCAGGGCGAAGGATGAAGCTCGGTTGAATGGCTCATCATCCGAGCCTGTTACAGCTGCCCCAGACGCTGCAGCATCTGGTCAGCGGTATTAATCGCCTTGCTGTTGATCTCGTAAGCGCGCTGGGTCTGGATCATGTTGACCAGCTCTTCCACCACATTCACGTTCGAGGTCTCGACATAGCCTTGCATCAGCACCCCGGTGCCATTGGTGCCGGGCGTGACGGTATTGGGCGCACCAGACGCGGGTGTCTCGGCGTACAGGTTTTCGCCCTTGCTCTCCAGGCCGGCGGGGTTCGCAAAGTGCGCGAGCTGCAGGCTGCCCGCTTGCAGATGCTGCGACGAACCGGCTTGCTGGATGCTGATGGTTCCGTCGCTGCCGATGCTCATGTCGACCATATTGGCGGGCACGGTGACAGCGGGCTGCACCGGATAGCCGCTGGCCGTGACGAGCTGACCTTCGGCATTCAGCTGGAAGGAACCATCGCGGGTATACGCGGTGGAACCGTCCGGCATCAGCACCTGAAAAAATCCCTGCCCCTGTATGGCGACATCCCTGGGATTACTGGTCTGCTGCAGATTGCCTTGCGTGAAGAGCCGCTCGGTCGCGACCGGACGCACACCCGTGCCGAGTTGAAGACCACTGGCGACCTGAGTCTGCTGCGATGATTGCGCGCCTGCGCTGCGCGCGTTCTGGTACATCAGGTCTTCGAACACCGCGCGTGAGCGCTTGAAGCCGCTGGTGCCGACATTGGCGAGATTGTTTGAAATGACATCGAGCTGCGCCTGCTGCGCAGAGAGCCCGGTCTTTGCGATCCACAGCGATTTCATCATGGCCCTGCCCTCCGTTCATCAATCCTTGCGATTGATTTTCAGACAGGTGCTAGCCATTCATTTGCAGAATCTGTGCCGCTTTTGTGTCGTTATTCTCTGCATTCTTCAGCACGCTCATCTCAAGCTCGAAGGAACGCGCCTGCCGGATCAGGCTGACCATCGCATCGATCGCATTCACATTGCTGCCCTCGAGCGCGCCGGCTTGCAGCTGAGCCGATATGCTGGGTGCTGCGGGTTCGCCAGAGCGTGTGCGGAACAGCCCATCGTCTGCGCGCAGCAGATCCTGCGCAGGCGGATCAACCCGACGAATGCGGCCCAGGGCTAACGCCTTGCCCTGCACATCCAGCGCACTGACCGTGCCATCGGCTGCAATCGCCAGACGCGCATCGGGTGGCGCCGTGATCGGGCCTGTCTCACCCGCCACCGCCAGTTCCTGCGCGCCGGTGAGCACACCGTTCTCATTGAGTTTCAGGCGACCATCGCGCGTGTAGACCTCGCTGCCATCGGCCTGCTGCAGCACCAGCCACCCCGTGCCGCGCACCGCCACATCCAGCGCGCGCCCCGTCTCTTGCATCGGGCCCTGAGAAAAATCATTGCCCGTCGTGGCATCGAGCACGTAAGCGCGTGTCGGCAGGCTCGGGCCTTGCACGGGCACGGCCTTGAAGCTGTCGAGCTGCGCGCGAAAACCCGTGGTGTTCAGGTTCGACAGATTGTGCGAGGTGGTGGCTTGTTGTTCTGCGACCTGCTTTGCGCCAGTCATGGCGAGGTAGATGACGCGGTCCATGATTACCTCAGATTCACCAGCGTCTGCATCACCTGATCCTGCGTCTTGATGGTCTGTGCATTTGCCTGATAATTACGCTGCGCGGTGATCATGTTCACCAGTTCGGCCGTCAGGTCGACATTGGAATCTTCGACCGCATTCGACTGCAGCGCGCCGAGATTGCCCGATGTCGGGGCACCCACCATCGGACTGCCGGACACGGCGGTCTCCGACCACAGATTGCCACCCAGCGGCTGCAGGCCATTCGGATTGGCGAAGGATGCCAGCACCACCTGCCCCAGCACCGACGACTTGCCATTGGTGTAGCGACCCATGACGATGCCATCCGGCGCGACGCCGAACCCCGACAGGCGGCCCGAGGTGTACCCATCCTGATCGAGTTTGTTCACCGAGAAGGCCGAACCAAACTGCGTGGTGTTGGTGTAATCCAGACCGACATTCAGTGGCGATGCCGCGCCGGTGGTGACGGGAACCGTGGCCATGATGGGCAAGGCGGCCTGACTGGCTGCGGTCAGCGCGCCATCAGTGCCGAAGCTGAGCTGCCCGATGCGCGCGCCGCCGTTGATCAGTGTTTCATCCGCCGCTGCGTAGACATCCCAGTCGCCCGGGCCGGTCTTCAGGTAAAACGTCTGCAGCACATGGGCATTGCCCAGCGAGTCGTACACGGACACGGAGGTCGCATTGTTGTAGCTGGTCGGATCATCAATCGAAAACGGCGTGGTCAGTGGAATATCCTGCCGCGAATCGAGATTGATCTGAGCATCAACGGTCCTGGTGAATTCCGGCGGCAAGTCGGCAGTGCGTATGTTGATCTCGCCCGGCGCGCCGGTCGACAGGATGCCCCGGCTATCGGCGACATAGCCGGTCAGGCGTGCCCCGCCCGGATTGACGATATAGCCTGACTTATCCAACTGGAACTGACCATTGCGCGCATAGCTGATAGCGCCGTTGGTGCTCATGCGGAAAAACCCGCCACCGTTGATCGCCATATCCAGCGGATTGTTGGAAGCGGTCACATTCCCTTGCGTGAACTGCTGCGCTACCTGATTCAGCCGCGTGCCGATGCCGATCTGCGAATTGCCGCTGCCCGTGATCGATGCCGCGTACACATCGGAAAAAATCGCCTGCGATTGCTTGAATCCGACCGTATTGGCATTGGCGACATTATTGCCGATTGCCTCAAGTGTCTTTGAGGCAGACGACAGTCCGCTCAATCCTTGCTGAAAGCTCATGGGTAGATCCTTTTAAAAATTGATGCGTGCCATGGGTGAGGTATCAGAGAATCTGCCGCACGTCCGACAGCTTCACGCTGGACTGACTGCTGATCAGCCGCAGGCTCGCCGCCGTGCCGCTGCCGGTCGATATGCTGCTCACCTGATCAATGACCAGCGGCTGCGCACTCACTCGCTGCCCGGCCAGCGTCCCGGTCAGTTGGAGCTGATAACGCCCGTCCGGCGCAGTGCCGCCATTACCCGTGCTGCCATCCCAGCCCAACATCAGCGTGCCGGCCTGCTGCGCGCCGAGATCCATCACCCGCACCGGATGTCCGGCCGCATCGCTGATCGTCAGCTGCAAGCGGTCGACCGGCGTGCTCAGCTCGATGCCAAACGCGGCACTACCATCCGACAAAGACAATGCGCTGCCCGGCACCATTACACGGCGACCGATCAGGTTCGCCGCCTGCATCGCCTGATTACCCTGCACGCTTTGCACCATCGCCTGCATGGTGTCGTTCAGCTTGTTGATGCCATTGACGGTCGACAGCTGCGCCAGCTGGCCGGTCACCTGCGCGTTATCCAGCGGATTGAGCGGATCCTGATACTTCATCTGCGTGACCAGCAGCTTCATGAAGCGGTCTTGCGCCGCCGTCGTGTCATGGGTGGCTGCGGCGGCCGCTCTGGGATTCATCGCACTGAGCAGATCCGTCGATGGCAATGCATTGAGTGAAGACATGGCTTTCCTTGAAGACGATTACTGTCCGATGGTCAGGGTTTTTTGCAGCAGGCTTTTCGCGGCATTGAGCGTGTCAACATTGTTCTGATAAGCGCGCGAGGCGGAGATCATGTTCACCATCTCATCCACGGGATTCACATTCGGCAGCGACACATAGCCATCGCCATCGGCCATCGGATGGCGTGGGTCATAGAGCTTGCGCGGCGGGTTCGGGTCTTCAATGACCGCGCTGACTTTCACGCCGCTGCTGCCTGCCGCATCGACTGGCTGCGCCGAGAACACCACCTGCCTGGCGCGATAGGCCTTGCCGTCAGGCCCGGCCGCGCTCTCGGCGTTGGCGATATTGCTGGCGACCGTGTTCAGGCGCTGGCTCTGTGCGGTCATGCCCGACGAGGCGATCTGGAATACGGAAAAAAGTGACATGCTTACTGACCCTGCAAGACTGAACTGAGGCTCTTGATCTTGCCGTTCACCTCGGCTAGCGCGGCTTCATAGCGTAGTGCGTTGTCAGCAAACTGCGCGCGCTCGGCATCGAGCTCGACGGTGTTGCCATCGATGCTGTCCTGATGCGGCACGCGGTACAGCAGCGGCGCAGACCGACCATGGGTCGGCAACTGCGGCAGCGGCAGGTGCGACGGATGGCTGGTCGTCATCAGCTTCGTTGAATGGTCTGTCGCTGTCGTCACGGCCTGCTGCAAGACCTTGCTGAATTCCATGTCGCGGGCCTTGTAGTTCGGCGTATCGGCATTCGCGATATTTGACGCGAGCACTTTCTGCCGCTCGGCGCGCAGCGACAGTGCGGTGGCGGTCCATCGGAAATGATTGTCAAGCAGCTCGGACATGTGATCTCTCGGTGCGTGCGTGGGACGAAGGCTTGATGCGGATGATAAAAACGCTTGCACAAGCTTCATCACCGAATCAAGCCGATCATTCCCCGGTTGTTCTGCCGACCAGCGGTGGGCAACCAACGCGACCATCGCAGGATGTCTTTCTCAGCGTCCGCATGTTTCCGCCGGGTGATCGCGATCAGCGTGCTGACGCTGATCGTCTCGTCCGTGCACGCCGCGACGAACGCTGCCGCGCGACAGGATGTGCAGGAATTGCGCGCGCAGGCAGAGGCCTATCTGGGCACTCAGGCCGCGAGCCTTCCCGGCAAAGTCAGCGTGACCGTCAGCGATCCCGACCCCCGCCTGCAGCTCGGCGCCTGCGACGCCCTGCAGTTCAGCCTCGCGCCGGGTACGCGCGCGCTGGGCAACACCACCGTGCGCGCGCAGTGTGGCGCGCCGGTCGTCTGGTCGGTCTACCTGAAGGCGACGGTGAAGGTGATCACTTTTTACGTGAGCGCTGCCCGTCCGCTCGCGCAGGGGCAGCGTCCGGGCGACACGGATCTGATGCTGAAAGAGGCTGATCTCGCCAGCCTCCCGGCCGGCGTGCTGACCGACCTGGCATCGGCACAGCAAAGTACGCTGCGGGTGCCGGTGTCTGCGGGCATGCCCGTCACCCGGACGATGCTGCGTAAAGAAGCGGTGATCCAGCCGGGTCAGGCCGTCAGGCTGGTGGCCAGAGGTCAGGGATTTGCCATCAGTGCCGAGGCGCGGGCACTGACAGCGGGCGCGGAAGGCGACTCGGTGCGGGCGCGCACCGCCGGGGGACAGGTCGTTTCAGGGGTGGTGCAGGCCGACGGTGTACTGAGTTTGCACTATTGAAGCGTTGTATGCCTAAAGAACGCCCTCCCGCTGCCGTTAATCCCTACAAGACGCAAATACTGGCCTGTGTAACACCGGGCCGCACCAGGAAAAGCCATGAAAATCAATGACTCGACGGGCAAGTTGCCGCCCGCCGCCCCCATCAGCGATCGCGGCGCACCGGCCGAAGCGGCCGGCGCCGGCGCGACCGCCCGGCTGCGCACCGAACAGGTGAGCCTGTCCGGTCCGGCACGGGCGTTGCTGAGCAATGAGGATGGACCGGTGGATGCGAACAAAGTGAGCCAGATACGGCAGCAGATTGCCGACGGCAGCTACCGCATTGATGCCGCAGAAATCGCCGACCGCCTGATCACCTCAGCACGCGAGCTGTTCTCGCGCCGTCACTGAGCTTCGGCCCCGGCCCGACCATGAATCCTGCCCTGCGCCTGCCAGAAGAATGCGCGGCGATGCGCCAGCTGCACGCGCTGCTGGCCGAAGAACAGGCCGCGCTCAGCGCTGCTGATGCCGTGGCCTGTGAAGCCCTGCTCCCCGCCAAGGCCGCGCTGGTCGCGCAGCTTAGCGAACTGGCTGCAGGTCGATATCAGGAACTCGGCAGCCTCGGACACAGCGCCGATGAAACCGGTATGCGTGCATGGCTGGCAACGGCCATGGCGCAAGGCGCGGAGGACGTTGGCTCCCTGTGGCAGTCGCTGCTCGCTCACACCCGCGACGCCCATGCGCTCAACCATCTGAATGGCGTGCTGCTGCAGCAGCTGCTCACCCAGAACCAACTCGCGATGCAACAACTCAGACACGGCGTCAGCGCCGATATCTATGGCCCGGGCGGCCAGCCCCATGCGATTGCCCTGCGTCCTGCGCGGGCGGTCGGTTAGACCGTTCCCCGCCGCTCAGCTCTTCGCAGGTTTGCACTTTACATTGCCATAACGCTGCAGGCACAGGCTGCGCGCGCACTGCGCCACATGCGCATCTCGCGCGCCCGCATTCATGTCCACCATCACGGTCTCGTCGTAATACTCGGTCGCCGGTCGGGTGCCGGGTCGGCACACGCTGCGCGTGGCCGACATCTCGGTGCGCTTCTCCTTGTTCTCCATCGTCTGCGATTCGCAGACGGTAGAGCCGTCGGGTACCTCGACATGCCGGCTGCGACGAAAAATCTGCGGCTGCAGCGCGACAGGGTAAAGGTTCAGCCCCTCTCCCTGGCACTGGCCCTGAGCCTGTTCAAACTCCGGGGTGGCACAGGCACCGAGCAAGATCGCGAGGGCAATAAGAGCAACCAGGGGAATACGGGTCAGCATGTTCATGGCAGTGAAAACTCCTGAGAAAAAAGTGAACGACTTCCCATGAAGTAACCATTGCTGGCGCTCAGTTCGACGCCCGATACATTTCGTTGCATTCATTCCGCACCATGACTCAGCGCAGTTCGGTCACAGCCCGGCTTGTTGAATTTCCCGCAGCAACCCGCACCAGTATCTGTACCCGGCGGTTGGCCTGCCTGGCTTCGGGCGTGGCATTGTCAGTCACTGCCAGATTCGTTCCGCGTCCGGTCACTTCGATGCGTGACTCGGTCACCCCATGCAGCGTGAACAGACGCGCGACGCTTGCTGCCCGCGCCGCTGAGAGCTCCCAGTTCGATGGATACTGCCGATTACTGATCGGCACCGCATCGGCATAACCTTCGATCGCCAGCGGATAGTCATGCCTGATCAGCACCGGTGCAATGGCCTCCAGTGCCCGTCGCAGTGGCGACGTGAGTCGCGCATCGCCCGACGCGAACAGCAGTGTCGCGTGCAGCTCCAGCAGCACCCCCTCGGCGACCGGTATCACCGTCGCTGTGAAGCCAGTCCCGTCTGCGCTCTGCAGCGCCTGCTGCAGTTCGATGCTCAGCAATGTCAGCTGTGCGCTGTGTTCTGTGGAATGTGCGGATTGTGTGGAATGTGTGGAGAGTGTGGAAAGTGTGGAGAGTGCCGTCGGTGTCCCGCAAGGCACTGGCCCATGACTGGCCTGCGCGTACAAGGCGGCAAACACCACCAGCAGCAAGGTGACAAAATCCGACCATGACAGCATCCAGCGGTGCGACGGCAAGGAGGCCTCGTCGTCAGTGGGCCGACGCATCGTCCGCTCCGATCAGTGCAAGCCGTTCTTCAATCACATGTGCCGGCTCACCATTGGCAATGGCGGTCAGGGCATCGGTCAGCTGCTCTCGGTCGCGCAATTCATCCGAGAGCTGTGCCCTGAGCCGTGCCGCCACGGGCAAGAAGATCAGGTTCGCCACACCGACGCCGTACAAGGTCGAGACAAAGGCGACCGCAATGCCGGGCCCGAGCCGTGAAGGATCCGACAAATGCTGCATCACCTGCACCAGACCCAGCACCGCGCCGAGGATGCCCATGGTCGGCGCGGTGCCACCTGCGTTTTCCCACAGGCGTATCAGCTGCCGGCGACGATGTTCGAAACGATCGGTGTCACCACTGAGTATCGTCGACAACTGCGATGCAGAAGCGCCCTCGACCAGCAGGCGCAGTCCGCGCGCGGCAAAGGGATCCAGGGTGGTGTTGTGACCCTCCAGCGCGAGTGCGCCCGAGCGACGCACGGTCGCGCCCCACAGGCGCAACATGCGCCGGCGCTCGGATTGACGCGCCTGCGGGCGCGCAAAACTACGCCGCAGCAGGCACAGCGCCTGCCAGCATTGGGTCGGCCCGCTTTGCAGCCACAGTGCACCTGCCGTGCCCGCCAGTACAACCAGCAGTCCTGCCGGTTGAAACAGCGTGGCGATCTCGCCGCCTTCCATATGGAAGCCCAGCGCAATCGCGCACAGCGCGAGTGCCAGCCCGATCAGACTGCGCCAGTCCATGATGTCATTACCCCGCGCATACGGGCAATCGCCTGACTGTGCAGCTGGCACACGCGTGATGCCGACACGCCGAGCACCGCACCGACTTCGGCGAGGTTCATTTCTTCCTGATAGATCATTGCCATCAATTGCTGCTCGCGTTCAGGCAATGCAGACAGTGCCTCGATCAATGCCGTTCGAAATCCGGCATCCATCAATTGCGCCAGCGGGTCGTCATCATCCGACAGACCGTGCCGCTCCAGAAAATGCTCGCCACCTTCGGCGTCGCTGAAATCTTCGTAATAAACCAGCTGATGACCTGCGCCATCGGAGAGCATCTGGTGATATTCGGTAACGGACATCTCCAGCTCGCGCGCGATCTCGGCCTCGGCCGGTGGTCGCTGCAATCGCTGCTGCAGCTTGCCAATCGCCGCATCGATCTTGCGCATATTCTGACGCGCGCTGCGCGGCAGCCAGTCGGCGCTGCGCAGCTCGTCGAGCATCGCGCCGCGTATCCGCTGAATCGCATACGTCTCGAACTGATGGCCCTGCTCTTCATAGCGCTCAAGCGCATCGAGCAAGCCCATCATGCCGACCTGCACCAGATCATCGACTTCGATATTTTCTGGCAGACGTGCCTTCATCTGGTGCGCGAGGCGCTTTACCAGCGGCGCGTAGTGTTGCAGCTCCCGCTGCAGCGCGGGAGCAGTGTCGGGTTTGCCCTTGAGGTTATACATGGTGTGCTGCGGGAGGAACGATGGTGCGGACCGGCATCGCGAGATAACGGCTGGCCGCATGAAAAAGATTGGCCTGAACCTGCCGCGCATGAGCCGCGCTCGCGCCGGTGACCAGCAGCGACAGCGTGCCCGGCAGCGCAAGGGATTTCAGCGAACGCATGATCCCGTAGGCCTCGCGTATGGAGGCCGGGTCTGCATCGACCTGCAGCACCAGTTCACCCTCGGCCAACACACTGAGCGGCAATTGGCCCTCTGCGTCCAGCTCAGCGTCGACCAGCCACATGAGCGCACCGCTGGCCAGCGCTCTCAGCGCAGAGGAAACGGCGTGCTCGTCCGAGGCATCGCCAAGCGCCACCTGCATCACCTGCGGCGCGCCGGCATTCATCGCCTGCAACAACCGGCCCTCGCTTCCCTGCCGCACAAGCTCACTGAAGCTGCTGCCCCCGTCAGGGGCGAAGCCCGTCTGCGCATCCAGCACCAGCACCTTCCTGCCTCGTTGGGCCATGTTCTGCATGAGCTTTTGCATCAATGCCGATTTCTCTTCGCGCGAGCCCGCAGAGAGCACCGTGCACAACGAGGGAAGCGGCGCGATGAAACGTTTTCGCAGTCCGTCGGCCTGATCTTTACGGATCGCATGCGGAAGGCTAGCCAAGTTGCAGCTCCTTCAGACGCGGATCGTGCATCGCGGCTGCGCTGTTGGCGGCCATCAGCGGCAGCTCGCGGTCGGTGTAGCCGAACACGCGCGGTTCGGAAAGCGTGCTCAGGGATCGGGTGATGAGTTGTGCGCTGTCAGGCAGATGCAAGTCTTCCGGCACGCGCTGACCATCAGCGATAAAACTCACCGGCAGCTTGTGCCGTATCGCGACATCGAGGGCGCCGCCCATGCTGGTCGCTTCATCCAGCTTGGTCAGCAGGCATCCGGCCAGACCGTCGCCCCCGTTGCCCCGGTAAGAACGCGCGACCTCATCCAGCGTATCTACCGTGGCGGTCGCATTCAGACACAGCAAACGCTTCACCCGCCCGGGACGCGCGCTGAGCATCGCGATCTGTTCCGCCACCATCTGATCGCGCTGGCTTGCGCCGGCGGTATCGATCAGCACGATGTGCTTGTGCTTCAGTTCATCCAGCGCCACCGACAAATCCGACGCATCGCGCACCGAGTGCACCATCACGCCCAGCAGCTTGCCGTAGATGCGCAGCTGCTCGAAGGCGCCGATACGATAGCCATCCGTGGTCACCAGCGCGAGACTGGACGCACCATGCCGTGCAACGCATCGTGCGGCCAGCTTGGCCGTGCTGGTGGTCTTGCCCACGCCGGTGGGGCCGACCAGCGCGAACACACCGCCTTGCTCCAGCAACTGCTGGTCGCTGTCCATCACCGACAAGTTACGCGACAAGATATCGCTGAGCCAGCGGTTGCCGTCGCTCTCGCTGCCCATGGCCTGCTCAGGCATGTGCTCGGTGATGTAACGCGACAAGCCGGTCGAGAATCCCGCCGCCAGCAGCTTCTTTAGCACCCTCGCACGCGCCTCGGGCTGCCGCCCGTTCCACGCCATCGTCGCCAGCTGGGTTTCGAGCAGGCCACGCATCGAGCGCAGTTCTTCGTGCAGCGCAGCGTCGTTCCGAGCTGCGGCTGATGCTGATGCTAACGACAACGATGGTGCGATGGTTGCAGCGGCGGTTGCCGCAACCGGTGACGCCACCGCTGATACAGGCGACAGCAGGCTATCCATGCTGTCGCCCGACATCACCAGCAGTTCAATCCCGCCGGCCACGCCACGATTGGAGAGCACGACGGCCTGCTCGCCCAGCGCCACGCGCGCCGCGTGCAGTGCCTCGCGCGAGGTCGGTGCGATAAATTTCTGTATGTTCATCGGGAATTTCCAAGGAGAGCAACGACCCTGACGCTGCGAGACTCAGGGACTTCGGCATGCGAGAGCACCGCCAGCTGCGGCAGGCTGCGCCGCAGGAAGCGCGACAGCAGCGGACGCAATGGCGCCGCCACCAGCAGCACAGGCACCACCCCTCCGTTCTCTTGCCGCAGCACGGTCTGCGACGCCTGCTCGGCGAGCGTATCGGCGAGACCGGGCTCAAAGCCTGCGCCGCCGGTCTGCAACGAATTCATCAGCAAGCGTTCGAGCGACGGATCCAGTGCGATCACCTCAAGCTCTGCGGGAGCGGGAAACAGCTGCTGCACGATGGCCCGCCCCAGCGCCAAACGCACGATCTCCGTCAGTTCGGCAGGATCATTGACGCGCGCCGCATGCTCTGCCAGCGCATCAAGAATGCTGCGCATGTCGCGTATCGGCACACCCTCATGCAAGAGGTTTTGCAGCACCTTCTGCAGGGCAGAGAGCGGCAAGAGCTTGGGGATCAGATCCTCAGTCAGCCTGGGCGCATCGCGTTCAAGATGCTCGATCAGCTGCTTGACTTCCTGCCGGCCGAGCAGCTCGGCAGCGTGGCCAGTGACCAGATGATTCAGGTGCGTTGCAACGACCGTCGCGGCATCGACCACCGTATAGCCGAGGGCCTGCGCATGTCCGCGCTGCGCTTCGTCTATCCACACCGCCGGCAGACCGAACGCCGGATCAAGGGTCTTTGCGCCATCAAGCGGCCCGCTGACCATGCCCGGATCAATCGCGAGATATTGCGACGCGTGCACCTCACCTGCGCCGATCTCTACACCTTTGAGAGTGATGCGGTAACCCCCGGGTCGGAGTTCAAGGTTGTCGCGAATATGAACCGGTGGCGCAAGGAATCCGATCTCTTGCGCGAATTTGCGCCGCACCCCCTTGATGCGCTTGAGCAGCTCGCCGCCTTGCGAGGTGTCGACCAGCGGTATCAGCCTGAAGCCGACTTCCAGACCCAGCGCATCAACCGGCGTGACATCCTGCCAGCTGGCGTCTTCGGTATCGGTGCTAGGCGCAGGCGCTGGCGCAGTCGTTTGCGCAGAGGTCGTCGAGTCCAGTCGTCTTTGCGCCGCGCGCGCGCCCCAGGCGAGCAGCGCCGCCAGCGCAAGAAATGCCAGATGCGGCATACCGGGAATGAGCCCGAACCCGCCGATGATGCCCGCAGTAATGCCCAGCACCTGCGGCTTCGCAAACAACTGGCCAACCAGCTGCCCGCCCACATCCTGCTCATTCGCCACCCGCGACACCACGACACCTGCCGCAATCGATATCACCAGCGAAGGAATCTGCGCTACCAGTCCGTCACCGATCGCCAGCAAGGTGTAGTTCTTCAGCGCGCCGGAAAAATCCATATCGTGCTGCAGCAGCCCGACCACCAGCCCGCCAACGATATTGACCACCGTGACCACGATGCCCGCGACCGCGTCGCCACGCACATATTTGCTGGCACCGTCCATCGCGCCATAGAACTCCGCCTCGCGGCCGACTTCCAGCCGCCGCGCCCGTGCATCGGCCTCGCCGATCAGGCCCGCATTCAAATCCGCATCAATCGCCATCTGCTTGCCCGGCATCGCATCCAGTGCAAACCGTGCGCCAACCTCGGCGATACGCCCCGCGCCCTTGGTAACGACGGTGAAATTGATGATGGTGAGGATGACGAAGACGACAATGCCGACCGCGTAATTGCCGCCGATGAGGAAGTGGCCAAACGCCTCGATCACCTTGCCCGCCGCCGCAGCGCCGGTGTGCCCGTCGGTCAGCACGACGCGCGTCGAGGCCACGTTCAGCGACAGCCGCAGCATGGTCGACATCAGCAGTACCGCCGGGAAGGCCATGAAGTCCAGCGGCTTCACGGTGTACAGGCTGGTCAGCAGGATGATGATGGACAACGCGATGTTGAACGAGAACAGCAAGTCCAGCAGCATGGCCGGCAGCGGCAGGATCATCATCGCCAGCATGAGGATGATCAGCAGCGGCGCGGCGAGCGCTTGCGTGCCACCGGCTTTCATCCATGACGGAAGCGCGAGCGTGCTCATCGCGCGCCAGATACCGCGCTGACGGACATCGCAAGAAGGCCTTGCCGATCGAACTCTTGGATCATGAACATCAAATAATCGCTACGGACAGATGGGGCGATTATTTAGCTTTGGACATGCGTTTTAAGCGCGGAGCATCGGGGGGAAAGTTCGGCTGATCGGCTCTGTCAGGGCAACAGGGAATGCAGGCAGTTCGACAAGCCGCAGTCCGGCGGAATGTTCCCGGTTTGACGGTGCGGGGCGGATGATCATTGAGGCAAAGGGGCTACAGCGCATCGGGAGGCACTGCAAAAACGAGACAAGGCTACTAGTACATCATCATCGGGGATGTTGAGCATGGGCGGGTTACCAAGCTGAGACCTCCAGCGACCGTTTTTTGAGTGCTATAAATATGAGAACCATATCCTCGCATGAATCCCCGCTGCAACCGATAATCGTCCAAAACAACGACACCCCGGCGAGCAAACTCGCAGGTAAAGATGAGTTCGGGTTAAAAATTCATATTTTAAAAAAGTCAGCTTCCATTAATTTGCTCAAGATTCAAAAGGCGTTTTCGTTTTTATCCAGTGATCAGGTCGCGCTCAGAGACCACATAAAAGAAAAAATCTCCAGGAATCGAAATAACATAGAACTAGCGACCTCATATCTCATACAGGTCAAGAAGGGCGCGGACGTAATTTGGATGCCAAACTCTCCGGACACCCCGGTGCGCCGCCCATCAGACAACAAAGTCGCGCGCCCCAATCCCGATATTGCCGGCGGCAGCAGATTCCAGATTGGACAACCACCGGAAAGCAGAAATCTCCCCCCTGCACCGCCGCAGACGGTCATCCAGCCTGTGCCGCAATTTGCCGGAGGCCCCGGGGCCGTGGCAATACAACAAGGGGAAAGCAGAAACCTCCCTCCTGTGCCGCCTCAGACGGTCATCCAGCCTATGCAGCCAGCGGGTGCGATGCCAGCACCTGTGGGCGGAACAGTGCTCCACACAATAAATCAGACTGCCAACCTCCCTCAGGCTTACGCGATGCCGACCGCCTTACCCGACAGCAGTTATTTTCAGATGAATTGGTACCCGACCGCAGCGCAAACCGTACCGACGCCGGCATCGATGGCGCAATCAACGCATGCGCCGCTTTCCCGGACAGCACCACCGATCTCCGCGCCACCCATCACTTTGAGAGAAGCGCCGGATGCACAAAGTTTTGGAACAAGAATTCATTCTGAACTGACCCCGCTATTGGCAGAAATAGATCGATGGGAGCCATCACAAGTATTACATGCGCTTGCACATGCCATCTACTCCAACTCAAAACCTGTCTACAGCAATCCAGCTTCTGAAATAGCCGTGCTCAAGGCAATCAACACCATCGAACAAATACGACTTGACTATGTACCCAATGCAAATGACAGAACACCTAATGGTTACAAGGTCCAGTTCAACAACATACTTCGGCATGAGCTGATCGCACGACTCCCGGATAATTTGCGTCAGCTATTCCTGGATCTAGAGCGGAAATATCCCACGGTGAGTGATTTTGGTGCACTGATAGGCGAACAAAGAAAACTGATCGACGAAAGCATCCAATACAGAGCTGATTTTGAAAGCCGGCTCAAAGCGATTCGACAACCGGGCGCAGTGGACAGCGAATGGATCACAAAAATGAATGTCCATCTCCAACCTGCGCGTGCCGAAGCCTACGCCTGGGATAATAAAAAACGATATGCTGCGCTTTATTTCATGCTGCGAGGAAATCTAGACGATGTCGCCAAAGATTCGATCACTGTTGCCGACTACGATGCCGTAAATGCCTGGAATGAAAAAATTGAAAACATAAGAGAAAATAATGTTCATGATGCAGACAATCGTAATGCAAATGAACAGAAGGTTTTCTTCAATAATAATCTCAGGTCAGTATTATCCAATGAGCTTCCGGCCGAGTTCCGGGAAAGATATAATGCCATCTGGGGTGAATTGAATGGCCTGGATTCCGAACAGCAAAAATTAAAGTATACAGATGCGCTGAACAAAAGCCGGAGCTTGGTTCTGGAATACATCAACAAGCAATAAAACGGGCATCTCCTGATTACTCCCTGGCGAAAAAATCAAAGAAAATCACCCGACTTTCAGCAAGGTACTTCAAAAAACATCGTTGATTGCTGATATCTGCGATGGACTCAGCGCACACTTCCCAGTCACCCCGGACACCCCCACCTCACCCGCCCTGGACAGCCATACCTCACGAGGATAGTGCATCGCCGAATCAGAGATTCAGAATATCAACGGTCTGTCGCACCACCTAACTGAATGGGATCGACGACCGCACGTCACGTTTGTCCTCCCATCAGATGAAGGAATAATGATGAGCGGACCTATCCAAAGCTATTCTCTCGGACAAATTCACCGAAGCGATGTTAATTTACCAACGAATCCCGCGGAATTAAGGGCGAAAATCAAGACAGATGCAAACGGATCCAAATATATCCATATCTATCAGCGAAAAAATTCACCGGATGTATTCGACAGCGTCAGGTACGCGCTGGAAGATATTTTCGGAAAATCGAAACCCGCAAAAAATCTCATTCAATCTCTGGAAACCGAGGGGAAGATTAATTCAGGCCTGAAGGATCACTTACTTTCAAAAATTGATAACAAACCTCAGGATCTGGTAGAACCCAATTCGTACTATAAACGTACGCAGCCGAGAAAATTTACGCTGTCGGATACGGAGTACTCAATCTCCCCAACTCATGAAAATTACACTCGTTACAAAAACCTCTTGGATAAAGTAAGCCTATTTCAAAAACAAAACAGAAAGCCTTTCCTGACACATGCTGAATTTGACTTCCTAACCACAAGTCTGCAAGCAGCCACAGACCAGCTGAAAAAAATCCAACAAGAGAGCCCGAACTCCCCGAGCGCCGAGGTCGACAAAAGAAAAATTGCCTCCTTTGAAATCCTGCTATCCGAATTGAATGAATGCAATAAAAACCCTCCTGATCCCGCACATCTGAAATCCGAGATCAGCATTCACATAAAAAATCATCAAAAGTTTCACCCGCTTGTGAACTATCGGCTGAACTCGGCAAATACGCTGCTTCATCGCTACATCAACAATAGCCTGAATCGGTCTCTCACAGACAACGAGACAATCTTACTAAATGAACTTCTTGAATTTATTAAAATAAATGAAAATACTATTCCCAAAATATTGAGTGATGCCGCCATCAAATATATCAGCGGCGCGATACAGGAAATGTACAATAACTATGCGGACCTTACTATCGAAAGTTATTTTCCCAAGCATTTTTCTGAAGAAAAAATCGATTACATTAAGCGTAATATTGATGAAAAGATTCAATCCAAATTGGATTCCTTGTCGCTGCAAAGAAAAGAATGCCAAAAACTGACAGGTCGAATTGTCAATAATAGAAACGGGTTTTTGCAGGAAGACCCTCGATGGACCGATCGAGAAAGGGAAATTGCCAAAACGATGAAATCTTTACTAGAAGAATGCATTAGCAAAAATGGTGGGAATGATGAAGTTACCGCCGCCACCACCTATTTCAAAGAAGCTCTTGTGAATAAATTGTCAGAGATACGTAGAACACTTGCATATTCAAAAAAATAGCCGTTCATCAAGGGTCGATATCGCCATAAAAAATCTTTAAGAAGAGACCCCCTTCGACAATTGAAATAGAGTCATGGCCGCGTTCGATCTTCCGCCGCCTGAATATCCAACCCTGCTGGCAAATCAATATCCACGGGCTTCTCCGGATGCTCCCCGGCCCGCAACCGAAACACATACGCCAGCACCTGCGCCACCGCGGTATACAGCTTCTCGGGAATCGCATCACCGATCTCCACATGCCGGTACAGTGCTCGCGCCAGCGGCGGCGACTCCAGCAGCGGCACCTGATGCTCGGCGGCCAATTCACGAATTTTTGCAGCGATCTCATCAGCTCCCTTGGCCACCACCCGGGGCGCAGAATTCGATGATTCGGCATAGCTGAGCGCGACTGCATAATGGGTAGGATTGGTGATCACGACATCGGCCGTTGGTATTGCCGCCATCATCCGACGGCGCGCCATCTCACGCTGCAGCGACCTGATACGTCCTTTTACCTCGGGGCTGCCTTCCTGTTCCTTGTGCTCCTGACGGACCTCTTCGCGGGTCATCATCAGCTGTTTGGTGTGACGCCAGCGCTGGTACGGAATATCGATGGCGGCGATCAGGCCGAGCGCGCCCGCCATCGGAAGAAATGCCGCCATCAACAGATCCGACAGCGCATGCGCCTGCTGGCTGACGCTCATGGATGACAGTGCCAGCAGTCGATCAAATTGCTGCGAGAAAGCCAGCCAGGCAACGCCCCCCACCAGTGCCGCTTTGGCGACGGCTTTGCCGAATTCGGCAAGCGACTCTACCGACACCATCCGTCCAACCCCGGCAAGGGGATCAAGACGTGAAAAGCGCGGGCCCAGATTTTTGGTGGAAAACAGCCAACCGCCGACCATCAGGGACGCTATCACGCACAGCACAACCACCGCGACAGCAAACGGCAGGAAGTGCCAGAGGACGCGCCCTCCGCTTTGCACAGCCTGTTCCAGCAGCAGCGTGGGATCCGTGGCCCGCGTCCGGTTGAACGACAGCGCATCCTTGAGCATGACGCTGAGTTCGCTGTTCAGCGATGTCCCCATCAGCCAAAACAGCAATCCACCGGCCAGCAGAGACACGCAAGCCGCCAGTTCGCGCGAGCGGGGGACATTGCCCTCCTCGCGCGCCTGATCGAGCTTGCGCTGACTGGGGAGTTCGGTTTTGTCGAGATCGCTGTCTGAGGACATGGATGATGATCAGAACCCGAGGCTTTCCAGCAAATCGTCCACCTGCCCCTGATCGGCGACCACCTCCGAATTTCCCTGCGGGTTGATCTGCGGACCATTCAGCAGACCGCTGTCCTTGCGCTGCTCCGGGGGCGCGTAATCGATCAGCAGCTGCACCAGCTGCGATTCGAGGCTGTGCCCCAGTTCGGTGACCTTCTTGATGACCTGCCCGGTCAGATCCTGAAAATCCTGGGCCATCATGATGTCCAGCAGATGCGAGCGCGTCTGGCTGGCGGCGTCGCGGCTGTGCTCCAGATGCTCGGCCAGACGAGCGAACAATGCCGGTGTCACGACCCCGTTTGCCGCCCTGATCTCGGCGAGGAGCGATGCCGCATTGTTCTCAATGGCTTCCTGCAAAGGCCCGGCGGCCTCCGTGGCATTGAGCACGCGCTGTGCGGCCTGCTCGGTCATGCGCGCGACATACAGCAAGCGGTCGCGTGCTTCGGGGATTTCGTCGGTCGCCACGCGCTGGATGATTTTATCCAGCCCCAATTCGCGCAGGCTTTCATGCAGGCTGCGCGTGAGCTGACCGACGCGCTGCAGCAGATCTTCATGGCGACAAACCTCTCCTGTGCTGACGAACGGATCGCTCATGCGCCCGCCTTTTCCAGCTTCTCGAAAATTTTGGTCAGCTTTTCATCGAGTGTCGCGGCGGTAAAGGGCTTGACGACGTAACCGCTGGCACCTGCCTGTGCAGCGGCGATGATGTTCTCTTTCTTGGCTTCCGCAGTGACCATCAGCACCGGCAATGTCGACAGTGCCGCATCGGCGCGGATGTTCTTCAGCATCTCCAGCCCATCCATGACCGGCATATTCCAGTCCGAGATCACAAAATCAAAATGATCGTTCTTTAATTTTGAGAGCGCCATTGCGCCATCTTCAGCCTCGTCGACATTGGCATAGCCGAGTTCTTTCAACAGATTACGCACGATGCGGCGCATGGTGGAGAAATCGTCGACGACGAGAAATTTAGTTTTGGGGTCTGCCATGGCGGCTCCTTGATGACTATCTGAATCAATTACTGTTCTGTTATCGGCATAAACATACGCATTAATATCGGAGCGTAAGCGTCCAGAGATCTGAGTGTCTGTTTGAACATGGTCGCGAGCGGCCTGAGTTCGGTCCGAAAAGGTAAGTCGGGGGTTTCGAGGAGCATGCTCCTCGCCTGGCGCACGGCGCTGGCTTATTCGCCAGCGCGCGCCCTGCAAGGGCCGTCGTCCGTGAGGTACGTCGAGCATCGCAGGGCCGACATCAGGTCGCGCAGCAGATTTTCAAACAGACACTGAGAACTTTTCTGAAACTCATGCCATACACGCTCCGTTATCACTCACGGAGTTTTTCAACATGGATCGTATCCCTTCACCATTTTCATACTTCGCTTATCGCTCGGAGTCACCGGCTCTTTTGCCGGATGCAGAAGAAGACATTGCAAGCATCATTTCCTTGATAGACAAAGCAGACGACCAGACCTTGGCCAGTCTTACGCAGACCCATAGCGCTAGCTGGCGCGCTGCAGATGCAGATGCTCTTTGCTCCTTTTTTTACGCCGCCAAAGATAGCTTCGATAATTCTGATGCTGGCCGCAAACTAGCTCTGTTTGCGATGCTGACCAGCTGGCTGGACGAAGTGTCTTCTCAACTTCCCGATGAAACGCGCCATCAAATGCTTAGCCGTCTGGCAGACATGGCAAAAATCGATGTCAAGGAGTTCTCGCCAGTGGGACTCATGATTCATTCGCTCGCCACCCTGCTGAACATGACCACTGAGGAAATGATGAATCAACCAGGCCTTTATCTTGATAAACCAGTCACTCGCGCCCAAGCACACACCTCGGCTCAGCTCAAGGAAATCAGCGCCGGCTTGATCAAACAATACAATGCCGTCGTCAAGCAACACAGCGACATGATTCAATCTGTTCACGATGAACTTCTGAAGACCCTCGAAAAATCGCAATAATCCGCTTCGCCTTTATCCCGGGGAGTTCATACCCTGAGCGCCCTTCCCCCATCCCTCTCCAGCTGCTCGAGCACGCGCCCGGGCAGCTGCGGAAGGGCTGCCACCTGATGCACGGCCCCGATAGCGACCGCCTCGCGCGGCATCCCGTACACCACGCAGCTTTCTTCATCCTGTGCGAAGTTAGTCGCACCCGCCTCGCGCATCTTCAGCATGCCAGCCGCGCCATCCTTGCCCATGCCGGTCAGGATCACGCCGACCGCATTCTTGCCAGCACAGGCAGCCGCCGACTCGAACAACACATCCACCGAAGGGCGATGCCGGTTCACGGGTGGCCCGCTGTCCAGCTGGGTCATGTAATTCGCACCGCTGCGGGTCAGTCGCAGGTGCGAATGACCGGGCGCAAGATACACATGACCGGGCAACACGCGCTCGCCGCCCTCGGCTTCTTTCACCGAAACCCGGCACAGCTGATCAAGCCGCTGCGCAAAGGATCGCGTAAAACCTTCGGGCATGTGCTGGACGATGAGAATGCCCGGACCATCGGAGGGCATCTGCTGCAGAAATGCGCGTATGGCTTCAGTACCGCCGGTCGATGCGCCGATGATGATCAGCCGCTCGCTGGACAACAGCGGGTTGCGCAGCGTGGCAGGCGGGGTATCGGATGCGCTGTCTGTCTGACGCGGACGGGCATGCACTCTCGCTCGGGAGGCAGCACGGATTTTTTCTGCAATCAGGTCAGCATAGTCACGCATGCCCGACTGGATAGACATCTTGGGTTTCGCGACGAAGTCCACCGCACCCAGTTCCAGCGCACGCAGCGTGGTCTCGGATCCCTGCTCAGTGAGTGAGGACACCATCACCACCGGCATGGGCCGCAGCCGCATCAGACGCTCCAGAAAATCCAGACCGTCCATCTTCGGCATCTCGACATCCAGCGTCAGGACATCGGGATTCGTCTGACGGATCAGATCGCGCGCCACCAGCGGATCGGGAGCCACGCCCACGACTTCCATGTCAGGCTGGCTGCTGATGATCTCGCGCATCATCGAGCGGATCAGCGCGGAATCATCAACGATCAATACCCGGGTCTTTGCAGTCATGGTGCGTGGCGCGGCTGGATGCGCACAAGGGTTCAACAGGGTTCAACAGGGTTCAATACGGTTCAACAGGGCTCAGCGTCACAGCGTCAGAACTCTTCCCATTCATCGGCCCCGTTGGCCGTCGCCTTTCTGGTCGTGACCGGTGATGGCGCACTGCCACGACGCGGTGCAGGCGGTGCCAGCTTCACTACCTTGGGCGCTACCGATGGCTTTTTGCGCGTGCTTTTGTGTGCTGCACTGACGCCACCGACGCGGAACACACTGACGATCTCTGACAACCCAGCCGCCTGTTCCTGCAAGCTGTCGGCGGCAGCAGCGGCTTCTTCGACCAGGGCGGCATTCTGCTGGGTGACCTGATCCATCTGCGTAATCGCCTGATTCACCTGCTCGATGCCGGCGCTTTGCTCCTGGCTTGCTGCCGTGATCTCTCCCATGATGTCGGTCACGCGACGAACGCTGGCGACCACCTCTTCCATCGTGCTGCCCGCCTGCGCGACGAGCTTGCTGCCGGAATCCACCTTGTCCACCGAGTCGCCGATCAGTGTCTTGATCTCTTTGGCGGCCGCTGCAGAGCGCTGCGCGAGGCTGCGAACTTCAGTTGCCACGACCGCAAAACCTCGTCCCTGCTCACCGGCGCGTGCCGCTTCCACTGCGGCATTCAGCGCGAGGATATTGGTCTGGAAGGCGATGCCGTCAATCACGCCAATGATCTCGACGATCTTGCGGGCAGAATCATTAATCAATGCCATGGTGTCCACGACTTGCGACACGACGTCGCCGCCGCGCTGGGCGACTTCAGAGGCCGATACCGCAAGCTGGTTCGCCTGTCCTGCATTCTCGGCATTCTGGCGCACGGTCGAGGTCAGCTCTTCCATCGAGGAAGCGGTCTCTTCCAGCGAGCTGGCCTGTTGCTCGGTGCGCGAGGACAGATCGAGGTTACCTGCAGCGATCTGACTGGACGCGGTGGCGATGGTATCGGTGCCATTGCGCACATTGCGCACGATGTCAGCCAGTTTGTCGCGCATGGTTTTCATTGCAAACAACAGGCTGCTGCGGTCGTCCGCGCGAGTGTCAATCTGCATATCGAGATCACCGCTGGCGATGCGGCCGGCAATCTCGGCCGCATACGACGGTTCTCCGCCCAATTGACGGGTAATGCTTCGCGTGATCAGCAAGGCAATCACGCCGCCCAGCAGTATGGCCACCACGCCCAGTAACATCAGCCACTGACGCGCGTTCTCGTACGACACTTCGCCGGCGGCCGTCGCTTCGAGCGACAAGCGGTCTTCGATCTGTGCCAGTTCGTTCAGTTCTTGCATCAGCTGCCGCTGTATCGGGCGCACTTCGTCGATCAGCGCCCGGGTGGCTTCCGCGCTTTTGTTTGCCATTCCCAGTTCGAGTGCCTTTTTCATGGGCACGGCAATGGCGGCGTGCTGTTCATGAACCCGTGCCAGCAGTGCGCGCTCCTGTTCGGACGTGCTTGGATGCTCGAACAGATGGATCAGCTTTGCATCCGCCTCGCGGAATTTTTTTTCATTCTCCTGGATGCGATCAATCTCGGGCTGCATCTGCGACATCTCGGTGAGCAACACCACATTTCGCACAGCGATCATGCGATCAAAGACCGTCGCCCGCATGGCCATGATCTGCGCGACCTGGGCATTGTTGACCTTGGCCACCTGATCGGTCTGTGCCTGCATCATGGCCATGCGGTTCAGGCCGAACAGGATCGCCAGCGCCAGCGACGCGAGCACGATCGCAAAGCCGGCCACGAGGCGTGTGCCCACTTTCGTTTGACTAAAATTCATGAACAGCTCCGGTGAAAAATTCAGGTGAGGTACGCGGCAATCAGTGTTGGGTGTCGTGACTTAGTTTGTCCATCAACCCCATTTCGGCAGATGACATCAGAAGATCGATGTCGACCAGAATCAGCATGCGCTCATCGAGTGTTCCGAGTCCGATCAGGTAGTCGGTATTCAATGCCGAGCCCATGTCAGGCGCCGGACGTATCTGTGCGGGTGAGAGCGTGGTCACGTCTGACACACTGTCGACCACCATGCCGACGATGCGACCTGCGATGTTCAGGATGATCACGACCGTGAACTGGTCGTATACCGGATCGCCCAGCTGGAATTTGATGCGCATGTCTACAATCGGCACGATGATCCCGCGAAGGTTCACCACGCCTTTCAGGAAATCCGGCGCATTGGCGATGCGCGTGACGGTTTCGTAACCGCGAATTTCCTGAACCTTCAGAATATCGATGCCGTACTCCTCGTTCCCCAGCTTGAAGGCAAGGAATTCACGCACGGCCTGATCGCCGGACACCCCTTCTTCGGGTGGATGAAGCGGCGCGTTGCCGGTCTGGGCCTGTGTATCCATGGGTGTCCTGCAGAGTGAATGAATGATGCTGATACTGCGGTTACGGCAGCTTGAGCCGCAGCTTAAGCTGCCGATTGCCTGAGCGATGGTGCAAGCAGGCAGGCTTTTCCCGCACTGATCGGAAGCGTCTCACTCCGACACCGCGCCGCGCAGCAAGGCACTGACATCAAGAATCAGCGCAACGCTGCCATCGCCGAGTATGGTCGCGCCGGAGACGCCGGACACTCTCCGGTAGTTGGCTTCGAGGTTCTTGACCACGACCTGCTGCTGCCCGACCAGCGCATCGATCAGCAACGCCGCCTTGCGCCCTTCGGCCTCCAGGATGATGGCAATCGAGTCGGTCGGATCTCGTTCTTCCCCAATGGCGAAGGCATGCCGCAGGGAGATCAGCGGCACATACTCCCCGCGCACGCGCAGCACGCGGCCTTGTCCGGCAAGGTGGCTGATATCGGCGGCGCGTGGCTGCAAGGATTCCAGCACATAGCTGAGCGGAAGAATGTAAATCTCCTCGCCGCCACGCACCGACATGCCATCAAGGATGGCGAGCGTCAGCGGCAGGGCAATGGACACCGTGGTGCCCTGCGCGGCCTGCGAGCGAATCTCCACTTGCCCGCCCAGCGCTGTGATATTGCGCTTGACCACATCCATGCCCACGCCACGGCCCGACACATCGGTGACGGTCTCTGCGGTGGAAAAGCCCGGAGCAAAGATCAGTTGCCAGACCTCTCCATCCGTCAGGTGGTCGTTGACCGACAGTCCTTGCTGCCGCGCCTTGGCAAGGATGCGATCGCGGTTCAGTCCGCCGCCGTCATCCTGCACCTCGATCACGACATGCCCGCCACGATGTTCGGCCGACAGCGTCAGCCTGCCGGTGGCTTCCTTGCCGGCGGCAATCCGCACCTCGGGCAGTTCAATGCCGTGATCGATGCTGTTACGAACCAGATGCGTCAGCGGATCGATAATGCGCTCGATGAGTCCTTTGTCGAGCTCGGTCGCGGCACCGTGTGTGATGAAATCAATCTTCTTGCCCAGCTTGGCCGCGAGATCACGCGCCATGCGGGGGAATCGCGAGAACACATAATCCATCGGCATCATGCGTATCGACATCACCGCTTCCTGCAGATGCCGGGTATTGCGCGTGAGCTGAGAGACACCCTGAAGCAGCTTTTCGTGCAGCATAGGATCCAGGCTGTGCGAGCGCTGCTCAATCATCGCTTGCGTGATCACCAGCTCGCCAACGAGGTTGATCAGCTGATCCACTTTGTCGACCGGCACCCGTATCGATGACGACTCAATGGTGACCGCTGCTGACGAAGGAAGATGAGTACTGCTGATTGCAACGGCAGTGACAGGGGGCTGCGCGGTCTGAGCCTGTGCTGCCGGTACAGAGATCTGCAGCACATCAGGATCGACGATGAATGAGCAGATGGCCCTGACATCGTCCTCGGACTCCGCCGTCTCCAGCAGAAAGCTACTGCCTCCGGACGCTTCTGCCAACGGGGTGATGCGACCCAACAAGGCAAGCTCTTCAGAGAGCGCGGGCACATCCGCCGCTGCGACCTCGGGCAGCAGGATTTTGAGTGTCCGCAAGGTTTTTTGCGGCGTGACTTCTGTGGCCGGCAACGACGGCGCAGGCGGCGTATCGATCACGGAAAGCGCCTTGAGTCTTTCCAGCACAGACGCCACCTCGGCCTCGTCGACGGGCAGGCCATTGCGGTGGCCGCGCAGCTGCATCTGCAGCACATCTTTTGAGGCAAGGAATACGTCGACATGCCCAGGGGTCAGCAGAGCCTCGCCCTTGCGCAGGCGATCGAGCAGCGACTCCAGCACGTGGGTCACGCCCGTCATGTCGGACAGCCCGAAGGTAGCCGCTCCTCCCTTGATGGAGTGCGCGACGCGGAAAATCGCGTCGATATCGGCCATATCAAAGGCGTGCGGGTCGAGTCGCAGCAGCAGGCGTTCTTTCTCGGCAAGCAGCTCTTCGGCTTCGTCGTAGAACACCTGGAAAAAATCGCTGATCTCCATATCATTGCACTTTCAGTTGGAGAGATTGAAGGTAGAGTTCAGTGCGCCGGCGTCAGTACTGCAGACGCTTCACGAGCATTCCCGACCTGCGCCGAGCCGCTCTCGCCGAGCACCGCCTGTTCGGCGCGCCGGTTCATCACGACGATGCTGATGCGCCGGTTGATCGGATTGGCCGGGTGGCTCGCATCGAGCGGCACCGCAGATGACAGGCCGACGACCCGCAACAGCTTGGCTTCCTGCATGCCGGCGTTCACCAGTTCGCGCCGCGATGCATTGGCACGGTCGGCCGACAGCTCCCAGTTGCTATAGCTTTTTTCTCCGCTCGCATACATCAGGTTGTCGGTGTGACCGGAGAGCCCGATGCGATTGGGCACGTCATTCAGCATGCGGCCCAGCTCGTGCAAGATCTGCCGTGTGTACGGTTGCAGAGTGGCGCTCGCCATCGCGAACATCGGACGATTCTGTTCATCGACGATCTGTATCCGTAAGCCTTCGCTGGTGATGTCAATCAACAGCTGCTTCCTGAACTGGCGCAGCGTGGGGTTGGCCTCGATAGCTTGCTCGATTTTTTTCTTCAGCGATTCCAGCGCCTGCCGCTCGCGTCGCTCCAGCTCGGTCTCTGCGGATTTCAGGTCGAGCACCTTGCGCACCTCGCCCTCTTTGCGGGTGACATCCTTGCCGCCACCTTTGATGACGCTGCTGCGCTCGGACGCGGAAGAGCCGCCATTGATCGCGACCTTCAGCGGTGTCTTGAAATACTCGGCGATGCCTTCGAGCGTGGCCTTGGACGTCGAACTCAGCAGCCACATCAGCAGGAAGAAGGCCATCATCGCGGTCACGAAATCGGCATAGGCGATCTTCCACGCACCCCCATGATGTCCGCCACCGCCGCGCCTGACGCGCTTGATGACGATCAGCGACTTCGGGTCTGCTGCCATCTCAGCGCTCTTTCATGCTGCGCAAATGCGCCTCCAGCTCGGAGAAACCGGGGCGCTCGGTGGAGTACAACACCTTGCGACCGAACTCAACGGCCAGTGCAGGCGGACAGCCATGAAAGCTCGCCATCAGCGCGGCCTTGATGCAATGCAGGAGCTTGGAGGACTCGGCTGCTTTTTGTTCGAGCAGGCTGGCAACCGGTGCGATGAATCCATACGACAGCAGGATGCCCAGAAAGGTACCGACCAGCGCGCGTGCGATCAGCATGCCTAGCTGCTCGGGGGGCAAGCCGATGGATTCCATCGTGTGCACCACGCCCATGACCGCTGCGACGATGCCGAAGGCCGGCATGGCATCGCCCAGTCGCGCGATGCAGTGCGCCGGCACTTCGGCTTCGTGATGATGCGTTTCGATCTCGTGATCCATCAGGCTCTCGATCTGGAACAGGTTGACATTGCCCGCGACCATCAGGCGCAGGTAATCGCAAATGAATTCGGTGGCATGGTGATCGGCGAGCACAGTGGGATACGCGGCGAACAGCGCACTCTCGGCAGGCGCCTCGAGATCGGCCTCGATGGCCATCATGCCTTCCTTGCGCACCTTGCTGAGCAGCTCCGACAACAAAGCCAGCAGCTCAAGATACCGCGCCTGCGTATAGGACGATCCGTGGAACAGCGAGGGAATCGCCGCGAAAGTCGCCTTGATGGCCTTGCCGGTATTGCCGACGATGAAGGCGCCGACAGCGGCACCGCCGATCATCAACAATTCAATGGGCTGAAACAGCGCAGCAAGATGACCACCGGCCAGCGCGAAGCCCCCGAAGACGGAGGCGAGAACAATCACATATCCAACCAGCACCAGCACGATGAGCTCCAGAGAGGCACGGGAAGCGGCGCTTCCCTGTGTTGGTGGGGTTAACGGCAGTGTGGGAGCAGTGTTGAGGGGCGGTTTTCAGCAGCCAGGCCACTGATCAAGCCGTCACAGTATCAGCCTCAGCCTCAGCGACTTTTTTCTTCTTCCCCGCCCTTGAAGGCGGATTGCACAAGCCGCAGCGATACGCATCATGCAAATCCAGCGCATGTCCGACGAAATGTCCATGACACCCTTGGCACTCGACCAGTGTGAGCATCTTGCTGTCAAAGAAGCGCACCAGGGTCCATGCACGCGTCAGCGACAGCAGCGGTTCTTCCCCGGCCGCCGGTGGTATCTGTTCCAGATATAAGTGGTAAGCCTTGATCACAGCTTCGATACCCTTCACCTCGGCATGCTGCTGCAGGTAGCGATGGATACTGAGGAACAGCGATGCATGAATGTTCGGCTGCCAGGTCATGAACCAGTCGGCCGAGAACGGCAACATGCCTTTCGGCGGCGACTTGCCGCGCATTTCTTTGTAGAGCTTGAGTAAACGTTCGCGAGAGAGCGTGGTCTCGGTCTCAAGCAATTGCAGGCGCGCGCCCAGCTCGATCAGCTGCATCGCAAGCCGGATCTGCACGCCATCGGATATCACGCTTTTGCTGGCCATGGTCTGCCTGTGGACTGAAGTTTGGTGATCAGGCGATGTCTTCGACTGGCTGCGCAGCCATCAATATCGCTGAGTGCGCCTGCGACAATGATGCATCGCGACTGGTGCGCGTGAGCATGCCAAGAATGGCCTGATCATCAAAGCGGAAACGGGCGAGCATCATGTTGCCCTGAGCAAGACGCACCACCTGAGCACTTGATAATCCATCCAGCAGATCGGCCAGCTCGGCCGACAGACCCAGACGGAAGATCGCGCTGGCGCGGTCGGCACGTATCATCTGCCGGGCGAGCATCAGGTAGTTCAGGTTGGCGTCACGGATCTCGTTCAGCATCTCGGTGGTGTTCATGCTGTTTCCCCTTGTCGTTGTGGGTGCGATGTAGCACACATCGTGGGGAGCATTCTGACCGTGCGGCTGACAAAGCGGTAGCGGCGAGTCTCGGTATTTTTTGTGAGAAGCTGGCTGAGGAACTTGTCGGTGTTTATCCTACAAGCTCATACAAACGCATCACATCAGCTGTAGAGATTTTTACAATTCGTAGCTGTCGCGCTCGCCTGCGAGCACCTGCTCCACCATCTTGCGGCTCAGGTTCGGCGACAGCAATTCAATGAAAGTGTAAACATAACCGCGCAGATAAGCACCCTCTTTCAGCGCAATGCGCGAGAGATTCATGCCAAACAAATGCCCCGCAGGTATCGAGCGCAGATTCGGATCGCGCGCAGCATTGAATGCCAGCCCGGCAATGATGCCCACACCCATGCCCAGCTCGACATAGGTCTTGATCACGTCTGCATCAATCGCTTCGAGCACCACGTCCGGTTTGAGATTGCGGCGCGCAAAGGCCTGATCGATCTTGTTTCGTCCCGCGAATGCGGCATCATAGGTGACGAGCGGATAGGCAGCGATGTCTTCGAGCGTGAGGCTGGCGGATTTGAGCAGTGCATGCTCGGGCGGCACCACCACCATGTGCTCCCACTGAAAGCACGGCAACGACACGAGGCCATCAATCTCCGCAATCGCCTCGGTGGCAATCGCCAGATCGGCCTGATTGTTCAGCACCATATCGGCCACCTGCCGGGGGTTGCCCTGCAACAGGGATAGCCGCACCTTGGGAAATTTCTGCGAGAACTGCTGCACCACAGCGGGCAATGAGTAACGTGCTTGCGTATGGGTGGTGGCAATCGTGAAGCTGCCGGAGTCCTGCGCGGCGAACTCTTTGCCGATGCGCTTGAGGCCCTCGACCTCCTGAAGAATAACCTCCACCGATTTCAGCACCTGCCGACCCGGTTCGGTCAGCCCGCGGATGCGCTTGCCGTGGCGGCTGAAGATGTCGATGCCCAGCTCCTCCTCCAGCTCGATGATGGCTTTGGAGACGCCGGGTTGCGAAGTAAACAAGGCTTTCGCAGCCTCGGTCAGGTTGAAATTCTGGCGAACGGCTTCTCGTACAAAACGGAATTGATGAAGATTCATCATGACTCCCTCGACCCTGCCCCTGAGCGCATGCAGCTAAGGTCTTGAATTAGTTTGATTTTTTGATCGTTGAGTTTTCTTTAAGAAAACTTTTCTCTGGCATCCTGCTTATAGCTGACGAGCATATAAGCAAATAAATTCTCTGTCGTTTGGAATATAGACGAAGTTTATTAGCATTTCGGCTTCTTCGCGCGAGGCTTTATGACTTTGTCTTATGTAGTGTCCGGATTTGCTGTGGGCTTGCTGGTCGGTCTGACCGGCGTTGGCGGCGGTTCGCTGATGACCCCCCTGCTGACCCTGCTGTTCGGCATCAACCCCACAGTGGCCGTCGGCACCGATCTCGCCTTTGCATCGATCACCAAGTCGGCGGGCACGCTGGCGCACCGCATACGCAATACCGTTCACTGGGACATCGTCCTTCGCCTGTGCTTTGGCGCACTGCCCGCTGCCGTGCTGGCGACGCTGGCGCTGAAGTATTTCGGCGCGCTCGACAAACACATCGGCCAGATCATCCGTTACGCAATTGCGTTCTCGGTACTGCTGACGGTCATTGCGATCATCTTCCGCGGCCGCATGGTGGCGTGGATGAATTCGCATCCGGAGCGCCAACTGCATGGCCGCCGGCAGGCGATCGCCACCATCGTCTCCGGCGCAGTCATTGGCACGCTGGTCACGGTCTCGTCGATTGGCGCCGGCGCCATCGGCGCCACCATTCTCGTGCTGCTCTATCCGAACCTGAAGCCGGCCGAAGTCGCCGGCACCGACATCGCCTACGCCGTGCCGCTGACCGCGATTGCCGCCTTTGGCCACTGGTGGCTGGGCTCGATCCACTGGGAGCTGCTGTTCACGCTACTGATCGGCTCGGTACCCGGCATTACCCTGGGCTCGTTGGTCGCGCGCTCAGTACCCGAAAAATTCCTGCGCGGTTTGCTCGCCACCACGCTGACCGGCGTCGCTGCCAAGCTCGTGCTGTAAAAGAATCTACCGAGGAAAGCTTATGTATCGCTACGACCAATACGACCACCAGATCGTCAAGGAACGCGTCGCACAGTTCAAGAGTCAGGTGGAACGCCGCCTGTCCGGTGAACTGACGGAAGACGAATTCCGCCCGCTGCGCCTGCAGAACGGCCTCTACCTGCAGCGCCATGCGTACATGCTGCGCGTGGCGATCCCCTACGGCCTGCTGTCGTCGACCCAGCTGCGCAAGCTCGCGCACATTGCGCGTGCTTACGACCGTGGCTATGGGCACTTCACCACGCGCCAGAACATTCAGTACAACTGGATCGAGCTGCAGCAGACACCGGAGATCCTCGCCGAGCTGGCCTCTGTAGAAATGCACGCGATCCAGACTTCGGGCAACTGCATCCGCAATATCACTTCCGACCAGTTCTGCGGCGTGGCCGCCGATGAGCTGGCCGATCCGCGCCCGTATATCGAGATCCTGCGCCAATGGAGCACCTTCCATCCGGAATTCGCATTCCTGCCGCGCAAATTCAAGATCGCCGTGAATGCGGCGGCAGAAGACCGCGCTGCAGTGCAGGCACATGACATCGGCCTGAATCTGGTGAAAAACGAGGCCGGCGAGCTGGGCTTTCAGGTGCTGGTGGGTGGTGGTCTGGGTCGCACCCCGATCATCGGCAGCGTGATCCGCGAGTTCCTGCCCTGGGAGCATCTGCTCACCTACATTGAAGCGATCATGCGCGTGTACAACCAGTACGGCCGTCGCGACAACAAATACAAGGCACGTATCAAGATTCTGGTGAAGGCGTTGGGTGTCGAAGAATTCACCCGTCAGGTCGAGGCCGAATGGGTCGACCTGAAAGACAGCCCGAGCACGATCACGCTGGACGAACTGAATCGCGTCGCCACGTATTTCACGCCACCCGCGTATGAAAACCTGCCAAGCGACGAAAGCGCACTGCAGAACCTGCGCCACGAAAACAAGGCGTTCTCCAACTGGGTCGGCCGCAATGTGCGCCCGCACAAGGTCAATGGCTATTCCATCGTCACCGTCTCGCTGAAAAAAACCGGCATTCCTCCGGGCGATGCGACCGATGCGCAAATGGATTTCGTCGCCGACCTCGCCGACCAGTACAGCTTTGGCGAACTGCGCGTCACGCATGAGCAGAATCTCGTGCTGGCCGACGTGAAGCAATCCGATTTGTTCGCTATCTGGCAGGCACTGAAGTCGCAAGGTCTGGCGACACCGAACATCGGTCTGCTCACCGACATGATCTGCTGCCCGGGCGGCGACTTCTGCTCACTCGCGAATGCGAAGTCGATTCCGATTGCACAGGCGATTGCGCAGCGGTTTGACGATCTCGACTTCCAGCATGACATCGGCGAGATCGAGCTGAACATCTCCGGCTGCATCAACGCCTGCGGCCATCACCACGTGGGCAATATCGGCATTCTCGGCGTCGACAAGGATGGCTCCGAGTGGTATCAGGTCTCCATCGGTGGCGCGCAAGGCAATGACACCGCGATCGGCAAGATCATTGGCCCCTCGTTCGCCGCTGGCCAGATGCCGGAAGTCATCGGCCGTCTGCTGGAAGTGTATGTGCGCGAGCGCATCGAGGAAGAGCGCTTTATCGACACCGTGAATCGCCTCGGCATCGAGCCTTTCAAATCCCATGTCTATGCGACCCCCATCGAGGAAGTCGCTGACGCCGCAGGAGAGACCACCTATGCCTAAGATCATCAAAGACAAGGCCATCGTCGCTGACGACTGGCACCTGCTGAAGCTGGCCGAGGGCGAAGCACCGGAATCGGTAACCGTCCCTGCCGGCAAACAGATCGTGCCGCTCGCGGTATGGCTGGCACAAAAACCGTCTCTGGCCGCGCGCGGCGATATCGGCGTATGGCTGGCGCCGGATGAGCGCGCAGAATCGCTGAAAGAGGATGCCGCCAGGCTGCCGCTGATCGCCGTGGACTTCCCTAACTTTGCCGATGGTCGTGGTTATTCGACCGCATTCAATCTGCGCACCCGCATTGGCTTCACGGGCGAGCTGCGTGCCATTGGCGATGTGCTGCGTGACCAGCTGTTTTATATGCAGCGCGTGGGCTTCAATGCGTTCGCGACCCGTCCTGATCGCAGCATTGACGATGCGCTCAAAGGACTGACCGATTTCTCCGATGTCTACCAGACCTCGTGGGATCAAAAGACGCCGCTGTTCCGCCGGGTGAGCCGCCCCACGGCCGAGGAAGTGCAGTGAGCGCCGAGTTTGACAGCAAGCTGGCTGCCACGCGCGCGACGCTGGAACGCATCGCTGCCGAGTTCGCCCCTGCCGTGTTTGCGTCCAGCCTCGCGGCGGAAGACATGGTGCTGACCGATCTGATCCTGCGCGCGAAGCTGCCGATCAGGGTCTTCACGCTCGAGACGGGTCGTCTGCACCAGGAAACGCTGGGCATGGTAGATCGCATCCGCGAGGTGTATGGCTATGAGGTCGCACTCTACAAGCCCGACACCGCTGCCGTAGATGCCTACGTCAAGAACCATGGCCTGAATGCATTCTATGACAGCGTCGAGATGCGCAAGGAATGCTGCCGCATGCGCAAAGTCGAGCCGCTGAACCGCGCACTGGCCGGCAACAAAGCCTGGATCACCGGACAGCGCCGCGCACAGTCCACCACGCGCAGCGAACTCGCGATGCAAGAAGACGATCCGGCGCATGGCATGCAAAAGTTCAATCCGCTGGCCGACTGGTCAGAGGACGACGTCTGGCACTACCTTCGCAGTAACAATGTGCCCTACAACCCGCTGCACGACAAAGGCTATCCGTCGATCGGCTGCGAGCCCTGCACCCGCGCGATCCAGCCCGGCGAAGATGTACGCGCAGGCCGCTGGTGGTGGGAAAGCCCGGACAGCAAAGAGTGCGGGCTGCACGTCGTGGATGGCAAACTGGTCCGGATCAAAGCCGCCCAAGAAGCGTAAGAGGCGAATTGAAGAGGTATACGCAAAATGAACACCCCTGTAGACAAAATTTTTATCGACGCGGCGAGCAACCGCCATCTCGACTGGCTGGAATCCGAAGCGATTCACATCATGCGCGAAGTCGCGGCCGAGTGCGGCAATCCGGCCCTGCTTTTTTCGGGTGGCAAGGATTCCGTCGTGCTGCTGCGTATCGCCGAAAAGGCTTTCCGCCCCGGCAAATTCCCCTTTCCGCTGGTGCACATCGATACGGGTCACAACTTTGAAGAAGTGATCAGCTTCCGCGATCAGCGCGTCGCAGAACTCGGCGAGCGCCTGATCGTGGGCGCGGTCGAAGATTCGATCAAGCGCGGCACCGTGCGCTTGCGTAATCCGGACACCGATTCGCGTAACGCTGCACAAGCCGTCACGCTGCTCGAGACGATTGCCGAGCATAAGTTCGACGCCTGCATCGGCGGCGCACGCCGCGATGAAGAAAAAGCCCGCGCGAAAGAGCGCATCTTTTCCTTCCGCGATGACTTCGGCCAGTGGAACCCGAAAGCTCAGCGCCCGGAACTGTGGGACCTGTATAACACCCGCGTGCATCCCGGCGAGAACATGCGCGTATTCCCGATATCAAACTGGACCGAGCTGGATGTCTGGCAGTACATCGCCCGCGAGAAGCTCGCACTCCCCTCGATTTACTTTGCACACCAGCGCCAGGTCATTCCACGCAATGGCTTGCTGGTGCCGCTGACACCGCTGACACCCGCCAAAGAAGGTGAAGCGGTCGAGGTGCAGACAGTGCGCTTCCGCACCGTCGGCGATATCTCCTGCACCTGCCCGGTGGCATCGACGGCAGCCACCGTCAGCGAGATCATTGCCGAGACTGCGGTGACCCAGATCACCGAGCGCGGCGCAACGAGGATGGACGACCAGACCTCGGAAGCCTCGATGGAAAAACGCAAGAAAGAAGGATATTTCTGATGAACGCCGTACTCGACAAGAACACCGCGACCGCGGACGCCGGCGCGAACGAGCGCGGCCTGCTGCGCTTCATTACAGCCGGCTCGGTCGATGATGGCAAGAGCACGCTGATTGGCCGCCTGCTGTTCGACAGCAAGGGCATTTTCGCTGACCAGCTCGATGCGATCTCGCGCGCGCGCCACAAGCGCACTGTCGGCGACATGGTTGATCTGTCGCTGCTGACGGATGGTCTGGAAGCCGAGCGCGAGCAAGGTATCACCATTGACGTCGCCTACCGCTATTTCGCCACGCCCAAGCGTAAGTTCATCATCGCTGACGCGCCCGGTCATGAGCAGTACACACGCAACATGGTCACCGGCGCGTCGACCGCCGATGCGGTGATTATCCTCGTGGATGTATCGAAGGTGAAGACCGATGCCAACGGCAAGGCCGAGCTGCTGATCCAGACCAAGCGTCACTCAACGATTGCCAAGCTGCTGCAGATCGAGCATGTGATCGTCGCCGTCAACAAAATGGATCTGGTCGACTACGACCGTGCTGTCTATGATCGCATCATCGATGCTTATCGTGAATTTGCCGCACAACTGGGCCTGAAGGATATTCGCCCGATTCCGCTGTCCGCGCTGGCGGGTGATAACGTCGTGACCCGCAGTGACAAGATGGCCTGGTACGAGGGCCCGACACTCATCGAATTGCTGGAATCACTGTCGGTGTACGATGACGAGCACTCCGCTGCGCTGCGCTTCCCGGTGCAGCTGGTTGCACGCCACAATGGCCATGAGGCGAATGACTTCCGTGGTTACATGGGCCGTGTCGAGGCCGGCACCGTGCGCAAGGGCGACAAGATCGTCGTGCAGCCCTCCGGCCAGACCGCGACCGTCAAAGACATTCTCACGCTGGATGGCTCGCTCGAATCTGCATCTGCTGGCAAGTCGATCACCCTGCTGCTGGAAGAATATATCGACATCTCGCGCGGTGACATGCTCGCTGCCGCTGATGCACCCGCGACGGTCGTGAAGAACTTCAGCGCCGATGTCTGCTGGCTGTCCGAAGAGCCGCTCGACCTGCGTCGCAAGTACTGGCTCAAGCACACCACGCGTCAGGTTGCCGCCAAAGTGACCGCGATTGATTCACTGCTGGACATCAATACCCAGCAGCGTCAAGAAGGCGCTGAGCTGAAGCTGAACGGGATTGCCCGCATTCAGCTGACGGTGCAGCAGCCGCTGGCGGCGGACGCCTATGAAGCCATTCGCGCAACGGGCAGCTTCATCCTGATCGACGAGATCTCGCACCAGACGGTGGCTGCGGGAATGATTCGGCTGAACTGATCCTCCTCAGTCATTCACTGTCACCGGTCCGCCCTGGCCGCCAAGGCCAGCGGCGGCGTTATGGTTGCAAACCAATCGACACGCAAATTGCCGGTACGTCCCGGTGACCGCCTACAATGGCGTGATCAGCATTCTCTGACGGACCCTCGATGCAAGACCCGCTTTCCAGCCCGCTGCTTCCCCAACCCGGCAAGGTCTGGCTGATCGGCGCCGGCCCCGGCGCTGCCGACCTCATCACCCTTCGCGGCGCGGCGCTGCTGCGTGAAGCCGACATCGTGCTGCACGATGCGCTCGTCACCCCCGAGATACTTGCGCACTGCCCGCAAGCGATACTCGTCTCAGTGGGCAAGCGCAGCGGCCAGCGTTCCACCGCGCAGCCTGTCATCAATGAAAAAATCATCGAATGCGCCCGTCGTTATGCACGAGTCGTCCGCCTCAAAGGCGGCGACCCGATGCTGTTCGGACGCGCCGATGAAGAACTCAGCGCGCTCGAAGCCGCCGGCATCGCGTATGAGATCGTCCCCGGCATCACCACCGCTTTCGCGGCAGCGGCGTCGATCAAACAGCCCCTGACCAAGCGCGGCGTTGCGCGCAATGTCGCATTCTTCACTTCCACCACCGCGCCGGGAGAACCGGATCAGGCGTCCCTGCCGGGCTGCGACACGCTGGTGCAGTACATGGGAGGACAAGAGGCGATCGCGACCGCTAAGCGTCTTCTCGCGGCGGGCAAGCCCGCATCCACGCCGGTGATCGGCATCGAGAACGTCAGCCGCAAGGATGAACGCGTGATGCGCATGACACTCGCGCAAATGGCAGAAGGCATTCCCGATTGCGCAGGGCCGGTGCTGGTGATGATTGGCGAAGCCTTGCGTAGCCGCTGCTAGCAGGCGCGCTCCGGATCAGCCCAGTTGCTGGCGCAATTCGGTCTTCAGCACTTTGCCGTAGTTATTTTTGGGCAGACGATCGACAAACACCCAGTCGCGCGGCCGCTTGAATCGCGCCAGCTGGCTCAGCACCAACGACTCCAGTTCAGCCGGTGACGGTGCAGGCTGCGTTGCCGCGACAATGAATGCCACTGGCAGTTCCCCCCAGTCACTGTCGGGCCGACCCACGACTGCACATTCACTGACGCCCGGGTGGCGCAGCAGCACCTCTTCGATCTCGCGCGGATACACATTACTGCCACCGCTGATGATCAAATCTTTGGAACGGTCATGCAGGGTCAGCAGACCATCCTCGCGCATCGCGCCCACATCGCCGGTGTAGAGCCAGCCGCTCTGAAAGGCAGCCTCCGTCGCTTGCGCATGGTTCCAGTAGCCCAGCATCACGCAGGGGCTGCGGGTGACGATCTCACCCACCTCGCCCGGTGGCAGCCTTTCACCGGCAATACCAACGACCGCCACCTCGACACCGGTGCGCGGATAGCCACAAGATGCAAGCCGCGCCTGTCTTTCCTGCGGATCATCGACGACATGCAGCGATTGCGACAAGCCGGTGATCGTCATCGGCGCTTCACCCTGACCATAGAGCTGATACAGACGCGGGCCAAACAGGGACAGTGCCTTTTCCAGATCGGCCACATACATTGGCGCGCCGCCGTACACAATGAACTTCAGGTGCGCAAAGCGGGCGGGGTCAGCGTCGGGGTGATTCACGACACGCATCACCATGGTCGGCGCTGCAAAAAAACTGACGCCCGGATGGGCGGCGATCGCTTCGATGACCCGTGATGGCTCGAACTGCGCAAGCACCTGCTGGCGGCCACCGGCCAGCAGGTGCGGCAGCGCATACATGCCCGCCCCATGGGACAGTGGCGCGGCATGCAGCTGGGTATCGCCGGCCTCCGGGTAGCCCAGATCGGCGTAGTAGGCCTCGCACATGAAATCCAGATTGCGATGCGAGAGCATCGCACCTTTGGGCTTGCCTGTTGTGCCACTCGTGTAGAACAGCCAGGCGAGTGCATCCGGCGACACCGGCACGGACACCCATGTTGCAGAGGGATTCGACAACAAGGCTGCGTACTCGGCGCTATCGACATCGATCACCCGCAGGCTGCCGAGTGTGCGCAGTTTCTCCGCGACCTCCGGTTGATGACCTGACACGACGGCCAGCGCCACGCCGGCATCCGCGGCGATATGGGCGACCTCCTCCGGATGCAGACGTGCATTCACGGGAACCGCCGCGCAACCGAGCTGCCAGCACGCAAACAGGATTTCAAGGAATTCGCTGCGGTTTTCCATGAAGAGCAACACGCGGCTACCCGCTGGCACTGCATGAACGTCGTGCATGCTTTGTGCAATGCGCTTGACGCGATCATGAAACTCCGAAAAACAATAGGTGCGACGCTCATCGGCGACCGCGATCGCCTCGGGCGTGCGCTGTACTTGTTCGCTCAGTCGGACAGCGAGGGACATGCTAGGTGAATGCGGGGATCATGCGCGACGATGTCAGGGCACGCGATCCCATACCCAGATCAGGCGGTTGCGAGGGTGCGCAATCCATACTGTCGGATCAGTTGCTCCCGCAGGCTGAATTTTTGCGGCTTGCCGGTCGCGGTCATGGGAAACTCCTGCATGAACTCAATGTAGCGTGGCACCTTGTAGTGCGCTATCTGGTCCTTGCACCACGCTCGTACCTCGGCCTCCGACAGTGAGGTATCTTCGCGCAGAATGATGCAGGCCGCGAGTTCTTCACCATATTTTTCATCTGGCACACCGACGATCTGCACCGCCATGATCGACGGATGACGTATCAGGAATTCTTCGATCTCTCGCGGATAGATGTTCTCGCCTCCACGAATGACCATATCCTTTACCCGGCCGACGATATTCAGATAGCCCTCGGCATCCATCACGCCGAGATCGCCGGTATGCATCCAGCCTGCCTCGTCGATGACTTCGGCCGTCTTTTGCGGGTCTTTCCAGTAACCGCGCATCACGCCATAGCCACGCGTGCAAATTTGCCCGGTCTCGCCCAGCCGCACAATGCGTCCCTGCCGGTCGATGATCTTGGCTTCGAAATGCGGTTGCACCCGGCCCACGGTCGATACCCGCCGTTCCAGCGAATCATGTACACCGGACTGGAAAGAGATGGGTGCAGTTTCAGTCATGCCATAGGCGATGGTCACCTGCTCCATGTGCATTTCGCGGATAACACGGCGCATGGTGTCAATCGGACAGGGCGCCCCCGCCATGATGCCGGTACGCAGTGAGCTGAGATCAAAGCTTGCCCTGTCCTTGTGCTCAAGCATCGCGACGAACATGGTCGGCACTCCGTGGAGGGCAGTACAGCGATGACGATCCACCGAACCCAGCGTCTCGCCCGCATCGAAACCCTCGCCGGGGAATACCATGGTCGCGCCGGAAGCCACGGCACACAGCACGCCCAGCACCATGCCAAAGCAGTGATACAGCGGCACAGGTATGCACAGGCGGTCGCGCTCGCTGAGCTTCATCGCCATCGCCGTGTAGCGCGCATTGTTCACGATGTTGAAATGCGAGAGCGTTGCTCCTTTGGGCGAGCCGGTGGTGCCGCTGGTGAACTGAATGTTGATCGCATCATCCGGGTCGAGCGCCGCCGTCAGTGCATCCAGCCGGCCACGCTGCGCGGGGCCCGCTAGCTTGCCTAGTTCGCGCCACGTAAGGCAGCGCGCCGGAGCGGGCTCGTCACCAAGCAGAATCACATGCTTGAGATCCGGCAGACGGACACTATCGATATGCCCCTGCTCGCCGGCCATGGCCAGCTCCGGCACGAGGTTGGAAATCATCGCCAGATAGTCACTAGTCTTGAAGCGCCGGGCCATGACCAGCGCGCGGCAGCCGACACTGCGCAGCGCGTACTCCAGCTCGGATGTGCGGTATGCGGGATTGATATTGACGAGAATCAGACCCACCCGTGCTGTCGCAAATTGTGTCACCAGCCATTCGTGCCGGTTAGGCGCCCAGATGCCGACGCGATTGCCACGCCGCAGACCCAGCGCAAGAAACCCTGCCGCCATGCGGTCAACACGCTCGGCCAGGTCATACCAGGACAGCCTCACGCCTTCTGCGTCGAAGATCGCTGCATCGCGCGAGCCATGCCGCTGCACGCATTGCGTCAGGAAATCGGGCAGCGTGATGAATTCCAGCGGCGGCGAGGTGTCGCCCGCAGCATACGACTGCGCTCCGCGGGGCACCTGCGCGGAGGCCGCAGACGCACTCAGCCAGTCGGATTGGAACGGATTGCTGCGCACCATACGCGCCGTCAGAAATCCCGCCAGTCGCCGCTCTGCTCGAAAGCATGCGCTGCACGATACAGGACAGACTCGTTGTAATGCTTGGAGACCAGCATCATGCCGATCGGCAGGCCGCTGCTCATCCCGCATGGCACGGTGATCGCCGGATGACCGGTCACATCGAATTGCTGCGTGTTGCTCAGCATCTCGAAGCCGCGCTGGCACCATAGCGCCAGTGGCGCATCCGGCGGCGGAATCGGCGTCGCCTTCATCGGTATCGTCGGCAGAAGCAGCATGTCGTAACGCGAGAGTGCATCGTCATACGCTGCCCTCAGCATGCGGCTGAGGTTCTGCGCCTTGGCATAAAAATGTCCGCGGTACTCGGAAATAAAATACTCGCCGACGATCATGGACAGCTTCAGTGTCCGTGACAATTCATTCGCCCGCGCGCGCCAGCTCGCATGCGCATCCAGCAGACTGGTGGTGTACATGCCCTCCCAGTTGAAGCCCATGCCATTGCCATGCATCATCTGCGCGGTCAGGCCTTCGAGGGCAATCGCGGCCCAGATCGCAGGGCCGTCCATGTGCATAGGCACCGACACGTTCTCGACGGTCGCGCCCAGTTTTCGCAGCCGCTCGGCGCTCATCCGGACTTTTTCGTTGACGTCCGGCTCGCAGCTCTCGAGCTCGAAACCTTCGGTCAGCACGCCGATGCGCAGCCCCGCAGCGCCTTTGCCGAGCGCTGCCGTGTAACGATCGGTTTGCACGTTGTATTGCCGGGGATCGAGCCCGTCTTCCCCTGCTATCACCTCAAGGAGTAGCGCGTTGTCAGCGACCGTAGTCGTCATCGGACCTGCATGATCAATCGTCGCCTCAATGGGCATGACGCCGGTGTAGGGCACAAGCCCATGCGTGGGCTTCATACCCACCAGCCCGCACCACGACGCAGGAATACGGATCGATCCGCCCTGATCACCACCGATCGCCATATCCGCTTCACCCGCGGCCACCAGCGCGCCCGAGCCGCTGGATGAACCGCCGGAGGAATATCCCATCTTGTACGGATTGTGCACCGGGCCGGAGGACGACGTGTGACTACCGCCAGACAGACAGAAATGCTCGCAGACTGCTTTCCCGACAATGGTGCCGCCGGCATCCAGGATGCGTGCCACCAGCGTGGCGTCCACATCGGGCACGTAGCCTTCAAGCGTGCTGGAGCCGTTCATCATGGGCACACCCGCGAGGCAGATATTGTCTTTCAGGACAATGGTCTTGCCCGACAGCGCGCCGTACGGTGCACCTTTCACTTCCGTCTTGACGGCCCATGCGCCCAGCGGATTTTCGCTCGCGCTGGGGCGGCGTCCCGGTGTGCGGGGGTAGCGTACCTGCGGCAGATAATCAGGCATGCCGGCCAGCTTGTCATAGGCGGCGAGCGTGCCATCGACGACCTCCAGATACTCGGCCACTTCGGCATCGGACATGCTCATGTGCAGGGACTCCACGATCTTTTTCAGCTGCTGATGCGTGGGACGCTTGACTCTCGTCATTGGATCACCTCTGTCGGTTCTTGCGGGCATGACGTCGCGCGAGGCGACGCCGTGACGCCGGTCATTGCCGGTGTCCTGGGATCGGTGCGATGCAGGGGCTGACTGCAATGGCTGCGGTCTCTGCGATGGCGATGGCGAAACCGGCTTCGGTGTCGCCACGTAGGCAATGTCGGAGGCCGCCGGCGATGCCGGTCTTGGCGCAGGCCGCGCCGCCGGAGACGATGGCGAGGACGATGCCGATACTGCTGAGCCCGCGCTCTTGGCCACTGGCCGGCTGTCGCGCGTCATGCGTGCCGCGCCCATGCCGAGCAACTCGGACAAGCCGCCGCTGCGAATCGAGCTGATCGCCATCTCGCGCTCGATCTGTCCGCGCTCCATGACAAAAATCCGGTCGGCGACATCCAGCACCAGATCGAGATTCTGCTCCACCACGATCAGCGACAGCTTCTCGCGCTTGCGCAAGCCCGCCAAGATCTCACCGATCTCCTGAACAATCGACGGCTGGATACCCTCAGAAGGTTCATCCAGCAGCAACAACCATGGCGCGGGCATCAGCGCGCGGCCCAGCGCGAGAATCTGCTGCTCACCGCCGGAGAGCGCGCCGCCTTTGCGGTCCAGCACGCTATTGAGTCGAGGCAGCGTGTCGAGTACCCGCTCCAGTGCGGCCTGCTCGGTATCGCCGGAATCCACCGACCAGCCCAGGCGTAGGTTCTCCAACGCCGTGAGTCCCGGCATGATGCCCCGCCCCTGCGGTACATAGCCAATACCAAGGCGGCTGCGCTCGTGCGCGGACATACGCGTGACGTCGATGCTATCAATCGTCACGCGACCAGCCGTCGCGGGCACCAGCCCGACGAGCGTCTTGAGCAGCGTTGACTTGCCCATGCCATTGTGGCCGACGATACCGATCGCTTCGCCCTCGCGCAAGGCGAAATCCACACCTCTCAGGACGGGAATGCCGGAATAACCGGCGCGCAGTTCTGCAACCTCGAGCACGACGTCGGTCGACGCTTCTTGCGTATCGGAGTGCAGCTGAGTCATTTCGCACGGCTCCCGATATAGACTTCTCTCACTTTCTGGTCGGCCAGCACTTCATCCACCGGGCCTTCCCGCAACACGGCACCCTGATGCAGCACAGTGACCCGTCCGCCCAGCGCCCGCACGAACTGCATGTCGTGATCGACGACGACGATGGTCGCCTTCTGGTTTACCTCGTGAATGATCTCGACCAGACGATCCGCCTCGGCATGCGTGATGCCGGCAGCCGGTTCGTCGAGCAGAATCAGCCAGGGGCGCTGCGCGAGCACCATGCCAATTTCCACCAGCTGACGCTGGCCATGCGCGAGCTCACCCAGCTGACGACGCGCGATACTTTCCAGCGATACTTGCACCATCACTTCATGCACGACCTCGCGCACCCGCTCGCGGGTATGCACCCGTCGTGCCGATAGCCAGAGATTCTCTTCCACGGTGAGCCCGTTCATCACCGAAGGCGTCTGCGTCTTGATGCCCACACCCAGACGAACAATGTCATACGGCCGCCAGCCCGTGACCTCGTGGCCGCGAATCAGCACGCGACCATTGTTGTGACCCACCTGCACCTGTCCCGTCAGGCATTTGAAGAAGGTGCTCTTGCCCGCGCCATTCGGCCCGATCAGGCAGCGAAGCTCGCGATCCTTCAGACTGAAATTGACATTATTGACGGCATGCACACCACCAAAGCGCACCGACAAGTCGCGTGTTTCGACAACGGTCTCACTCATGCGCCCTCTCCGTTGTGACGCCGCCGGCGGCGCGTGCTGCTCGCACGGTTACGGGCCGCAGCGGCCTGACCCCGACGCTGCCGCCAGCGCACAATGCTGGGCACAAGACCGCTGGGCAGCAGAAGCACCACCAGCACCAGGATCGCGCCCAGCAACAGCGAGTTATCGATCACCGTCTGCTCGCCGAGCAGGAGTTTCAATGAACCGAGGGCGATGGCGCCAAGCACTGGCCCGACCAGTGTGCCCAGACCGCCCACAATGGTGTAGATGATGACTTCCGCCGACTGACCCAGACTGAACAGGCCCGGCGTGACAATCTCGGCCCAGCTCGCAAACAGACAACCCGCTAGCCCCGCCATGGCCGCGCTGGTGGTAAAGATGGCCGTTTTGTACAGCGGCGCGCTGTAGCCAAGCAGTTCGATGCGTGCCTCGTTTTCGCGTATCCCCACCAGCACTCGCCCAAACCACGAGGCAAGTATCCAGCGGCACAGCAAGTAGCAGATCAGCAGTGCTGCCGCGACGACGTAATAGAGCCCCAGGCCATAAATCTGAAGTTCTGGATCGCCAGGAACGTTCAGCACCGGGAAGGCAGGAATGCCGTTGAAGCCGCCGAGCCGCGCATCACCGATGCGGTACGCATCGCCCGCCGTTGAATTGATGAACTTGAACATGATCAGCGACACCACCAGCGTGATCACGCCCATGTACACATCGCTGATACGGCCATAGAACATCATCGCGCCGATGAAGGCCGCCAGCAGCGCCGGAATCAGCAACGCGAGCAGCAAGGGAAGCGTGCTCTCGCCAATGTTCATGGACGCCACCGCAAAGGTATAGGCACCCAGACCGAAATACGCGGCATGACCGAAACTGAGAATGCCGGCATAGCCCCACATCAGGCCGAGCGACAGCGCGAACAATGACCAGATGAGTAGCACCGTCATCGTGTTCACATCGAACAGTGCCGGTGCGATAAGGAGCCCCAGACAAGCCAGTGCAAACCAGAGCCAGCTGATGCGGCCTGTGCCGAAATTCGAACTGATACTCATGCGGAGTTCTTGAAAAAGCGGCCCGTAATCCCCTGAGGCATCAGACGCAACAGGATGATAGCCAGCGCCAGCATCGCGATTTCACCCACCACCGGCATGGAGGCGAATGACACGATCTGGTTGACCGTGCCGAAGATCAACGAACTGGATATCGTCCCCGTAATGATCGCCGCACCACCGGTGATGACGGTGATGAAGGCCTTGGCGATATACGAGCCACCAACCGAGGGCAGCAGGCCGGTCAGTGGCGCCAGTGCACCGCCCGCCAGACCGGACAGCGCTGCGCCGACCGTGAAGGTCCACATGTAGATACGTTCAGGGTTGTAACCCAGCGACGAGGCGACATCCCGGTTCTGCATCGCGCCGCGCGCGACCAGACCCAGCCGGGTGAAGCGCATCACCAGCCACATTACCAGCAGCAGCAGCGTCGCCACTGCGATGATGAACAGGTTGTAGCCACCCATCTGGTATTGACCGATCTCGTAAGAGCCAATCGGAGCTTGCACGCTGACCGCCGAGTTGCCGAAGATGAGCGTGACAAGCCCGACGATCAGGAGGCTCAGCCCCCAGGTCGCCAGCATGGTGTCAATCATGCGTCCATACAGAAAGCGAATCACCAGACGCTCGATGATCAGGCCGAGCAGGCCGACCACCAAGGGAGCGACGATCAGCATCGAGAACCAGATATCGAGTCCCGCCTGATAACAGGCGATAGTGGTATAGCCCCCCACCATCACAAACTCGCCGTGAGCGAGATTGATGACTCGCATCATCCCGAACACCACCGCCAACCCCGCGCTGGTCAGCGCGAGGAAAGCGATCATGTACAGGATTTCCAGGAGAACGACTGCAACGTAGTCCATGGTGGGTGCCCGGAGCTGATCAATAAAAGAGGGTCACGCGTCGCGTCAGATGCTGACCTCGAACTGCTTGTTCTCTTTCGGGTTCTTTTGCAGGTCGCAGTAACGTGCTGTGTCGAGCGGCGGACGCTGCTTGACCGTGTTCTTGACCGTCAGCTTCTGACCTTTGACCTCCATCACCTTGATATCAAGTGCGGCGTGATGCGTCTTCGGATCGATGGTCACGGTGCCGCCCGGGCCCACGATAGACACACCGGACTCAATCGCCTTGAGCATGTCTTCGCGCTTGAGCGAGCCCGCCTTTCGCACGCACTCGGCCCAGAGCATGATGCCCTGATACTGGGATACGGCGATCTCGTGCACGATCTTGGTGTCCTTGAATCGCTTGGCCCAGCGCGCGAGGAACTCTTTGTTTGCCGGCTCTGGTGATTCCTGGCTGTAGTTACCGGCGATCAGAATGCCATCACCTTCGGCAGGCGACAGCGCGAGATGCTCGTTGCCGACACCAAACGTGGTCGAGGCCAGCGGAATCTTCTTGTTCATGCCCGACGCTGCCCACTGGCGATAGAACGACATGTGCGCGCCGCCGACCAGCGCCGACACCACGAAGGCCGGCTTCTCTTGCTGGATCTTGGCAATGGTCGATCCGAAATCAGACACATCCAGCGCGAAGAAATCCGTCTTGGCCACCGAGCCGCCGCGCTCTTTCGCATAGTGTGCGATCCATTTTGCGGTGATCTGACCGTAGTTGTAGTCGGCCGCGAGCACGTACACCTTCTTGCCCCACTGCTTCATTGCCACATCCATGATCGGCTCGACTGCCTGCGCAGGGGTGGTGCCGGTAACGACGGTATTACGGTCGCAGACGCCGCCTTCGTACAGCACGTTATAAAAATACAGAGTGTTGGCGCGAGTGAAGGTCTGACGGATCGCTTCGCGCGACGCCGAGGTGATGCCGCCATGGACAACATCCACCTTGTCCTGACGAACCAGCTGCTGCGCAAACTTGGTATAGAGAGCAATGTCAGACTGGGTGTCGTACTGCACTGGCTGCAGTTTGCGGCCGAGCAGACCGCCTGCCGCATTGATCTCTTCGATCGCCATCGTCGTGGCCATCACCATCGGCTTGCCATAAATATCAAGATTGCCCGAATTGTCGAGCACTGATCCGACCTTGATCGGCGCACCCTCTGCGAAACTGTCCGCGAAGGGCAGCATGGAACCGAGCGCAACGCTCGACATGGAACCAAGAAACTGACGACGGCTGAAGCTCATAGATCACTCCTATCCACAAATGGTCACACGGTTGCAGGGAACGTCTTGTTGTTGTGATGCCTGGCGGTGCTTGCTACTGATCCTTTCGACTAATTCTTGCTGCTGCTTTTTGCTCCTGATTCTTGCTACTGTCTCATCTGTACTCATCCGACCTGAAACGCCTGTCGGAGATACAGGCCGGCACACCCCGGCGCCATGACCTCATGACGCTGGCAGAGGACAGACTTGCGTGATTATTTTTTGTCAGGCGACTTCTTGCCCTCGGAAGCAGCGCCGGACTCTCCCGATTTAGCCGGCCCGACTGCCGACGAGAGATCGACGCCAATGGACTCACCGATGGTTTTCAGGGCCGGCAGTTGCAGCGCCATGCCCATGATGCTGTCCATGACTTGCGTGACAGGCGGCTTGTCAGCGGCATTTCCAGCGCCGCCCTCGCCTGGAGTTGACGACGCGCCGAAACCCGTTACCTGATGAATGCGAATGCTGTCGATCTTCTCGGCAGGCTTCATCATTTGCCCGATGATCTCGGGCAGACGATCAAGTCGGTACTGCTCCAGCTGCATGTGCATCAGTTCAGCAGAGCGCGCATTTTCGGCACTGATGATAGCTAGCTTGCCTTCGGACTCAGCCTTCATGCGGATACGCTCCGCCTCGGCCTCGGTGCAGGTCGCATCGGCTTGCGCTTTCGCGCGAGTCAGCAAAACTCTGGCCTCGGCATCGGCCTTGGAGAGTTCCACCTCGCCGCGCTCTCCCTCGCGCATCACCGCAATCTCGCGCGAACGCTCTGCTGCCGCACGCTCACGCTCGGTCTGCACTTTTTCCTGCGCCAGCACAATAGCGACACGCGCCTCTTCCGCCCGGGCCTGCGCCGCCGCTTCTTCCGCATGCTTGGCGGCGAGCGCAATGGCGCTGTCGACCTTGCGTGTCTCTGAACTCAGCTGCGCTTCGATCTCCAGACGGCGCAACTCTTTCTGCTTGTCGATCTCGGACAGACGGATCTGCTTTTCACGATCAAGGCGGGCTGATTCGGATTCGATCATTGCCGCTTCCCGCGCCCTCGCCGCTTCACCTTCGCTCTGCGCCTTCATTTTTTCGATATCGAGGCGCTGGGCGATCTGCGCTTCTTCCTCTTCGCGAGTCAACGCAAGGCGCTGCTTGATGACGGCCAGCTGGGTCTGCCGCACCGAGACTTCGGCATCAGCTTCAATCTGGGCACGCTGCTTCTTGCTCTCGGCGATGATCTCTGCAAGCTTGCGCATACCGACGGCATTGAATGCATTGTTTTCATCCAGCGAGGCGAACGCGGCCTGGTCCAGACGGGTCAATGACACGGATTCCAGCTGGATGCCGCTTTGGGCCAGATTGCCTCGCACAGCCTCCTGAATCTGGCGCACAAACTCGGCTCGGTCGGTATGCAGCTTGTCCATCATCTCTGCTGAGGCGATGGCTTGCACGGCGTCGATGAACCGTCCTTCCAGCAGGTTGCGCACTCCTTCAGGATTCAGCGATTTAGAGCCAATGGCCTGAGCGGCGGTCTCCACCCCTTGCATCGTCGGCTGCACGCGAAGATAGAACTCCAGCTCGACATCAACGCGCATCTTGTCGCCAGTAATCAGGGATTTGTTGCCGGTGCGCGCCACCTCGATGCGCATGGTGCGCATGTTGATTTCATCGATCTTGTGCAGGAACGGCAGCGCCAGACAGCCGCCGGAAAGAATGATCCGTTGACCGCCGAAGCCGGTGCGGATCAGCGCCACATCGCGTGACGATTTTCGGTAAAAGCGATTCAGGAACGCCACCAGAATGGCGATCACGATGACAGCAAGGATAATACTGAACAGCACAGCGATAATGACCATGGGATCCCTCTGCAATGCCCGACAATACAACCAGCGAATAATCTAACCGATTTTTCAACTGATTACATAGCGCTATCTTTTATTTAAAACAAAACGACTTTTAATTACGCGATATTTACATCTGATTCTTATTATTTTTCATGGCCATATTTTTAATTTTTATTCAAAATTTGGTGCGCAGCGAAATGGATACGAGGCCGCAAATTCGAGCTTTTGGCGAACGTGATCGGCAAAGTTGAACGCAGCGCACAAATGATGTGCGCTGGTACATGAGCCGCGCAAAATGAATTTTTGTGCGGCTCGGCAGATGGAATGCCCGACAGGAGCAGTGCTACAGATTCGGATGTTTTTTGTGCCAGTTCGTCGCAAACTGAAATGCGCGACCGGCACGACAGATGGCTGATTCATCAAACAGATTGCCAACGAATTGCACTGCAACAGGCAAGCCTTTCGCCGTGAAATTCGCGGGAACCGTCAGGGTCGGATGACCCGAAATATCAAAGGGCGCGGTGTAGCGCAGCAGCGCGGCCAGCTGCTCGGGAACCTGTCCCAGAGTCGCCATCTGGTTCACGGTGGGGCTGGCGAAGGGCTGCGCAGGAATCAGCATCACGTCCACCCTCGACAGCGCCGCGATCACCCTGCCCCGGAAATCAGCGCGTCGCAGCAAGATATGCTGATAGTCCATCGCGGACAGACTCCGACCCAAATCAATCAAACCCGACAGCCCCGGACCATACTCGGAGCGTCGTGCCGGGTAGGTCGCCTCATGAGCCACCGCAGTCTCGACAGAACATGCCGGCCCCCAGTCACTGACCACCTCGTTTACATCGGGAAAGCGAATCGGCACAATCTCGGCGCCGAGCTCGCGCATCACGCGCAGCGCTTCGCTGAATGCAAGGCTTACATCGAGATCAATGCTGCGAGTGGCATAGCTCTCGTCGACGCCGACTTTAAAACCCCGCAAATCACGCTCGGCGGAAGCCAGATAATCAGGCACCGGCAACCTGCTTGCGGTGGGATCGCTCACATCCTCACCTGCGGTCGCCTGAAGCATGATCGCGCAGTCCGTCGCACTGCGGCACATGGGCCCGATATGATCCAGCGACGCTGCCAGCTCGAAGCAGCCATAACGCGACACCCGACCCCATGTGGGCTTCAGCCCGGTCACGCCATTTGCGGCTGACGGAAAACGAATCGAGCCCCCGGTATCCGAACCCAGCGAGCCAAAGCACAGGCCTGCAGCCGTAGCGACGCCAGAGCCCGATGACGATGCGCCTGACCAGTGATCGCGATGCCAGGGGTTGATCGGTGGCGGCACATCGGGATGATGGTCGGCGAAAGCACCCTCGGTAAGCTGCAGCTTGCCAATCAGAACGGCGCCCGCCTCGCGAAGCTTGCGAATGACCGTCGCATCGTAAGAAGGGCGGAAATTCCGATGCATCGGCATGCCCGACATTGTGGGAATGCCCGCCGTGTAGCAAAGGTCTTTGACCGCCACCGGCACTCCATGGAGCTGCGACAGGATTTGCCGTCGGCCGATCTGCTCTTCGGCCTGCCGAGCCTGTTGCAGCGCGATTTCAGGCGTCGGCAGGGAATACGACAGCAACTGGGGATCGACCTGCTCTATGCGCCGCAACATATGCTCAGTCAGCTCGACCGGCGACAACTTGCGCGCGGAAAGCAATTTGGCGATGTCAGCTATTTCTTTGAAATGTAATTCTTCTGAAAACATGTCGCTGCGCTCCGTGAATGGATAACAAGAGGTGAATTTACCGCTGATGAGACGCTCGCTGATTATGACATTGATGAGACTCGCGATTTTGTATCGCGGATGAGCCCATTCTCAGAACCTACCTCACCCCGCCGACACTGCACGAAGTAGCACGAACAGTATTTACAAAATGCAAAGGTGCAAATCCGAGACACTCCGCCGACGGATAACCCCTCACTCAACCAGATCAAAACTTCTTGAGGAATAAAATCTGCGCTGATCAAATACGACCGGTCGATACTCCGCGCTTTCTTCAAAGGAGAGTGTCGTGTTTATCTGCAAAAAGTCCCGAATCCGTCTGTTCATTTCCCTCGCAGCGGCCATTTTCTTCAGTGGTCTCACAGGTTGCGCCTCCATTACGGGCAGCAAGAACCAACCCATCTCGGTCAACGCTGTCTGTGACGGGCAGCCTGTCGTTGAAGCCAGTTGCACCCTGATGAATGACAAGGGAAGCTGGTACGTCAAAACACCCGGCTCGGTCATGATCCAGAAAGCGTATGGTGATCTTGCCGTGGACTGCAAAAAAGGCGATGCCGTGGCATCGACCAAATTCAAATCAAGCAGCAATGGCGGCGTCTGGGGGAACATTCTTGCGGGCGGCATCATCGGCTACGCCGTGGATGCCAGCAGCGGCGCCGGCTTCGACTATCCATCGACGATGACTGTCACCCTGCCCCCTCCGTGCGGGACATCTGCGCAGAAAACTGCTGCGGCGGATTGAGCGCAACCA
>JACCDH011379026.1_pt1 | contig 57761 bp, 46 predicted proteins | sample 7442481 | NCBI WGS metagenome assembly JACCDH01 (sample SAMN15323433, study PRJNA562643) | freshwater metagenome | isolation source: river surface water | place: USA:Blue River Watershed | collected 2017-08-15
CTGAGTTTATCAAGCACAAAGAGCAAGAATTTCCAAATCAACAATCTGTTGAAGATTTCTTAGCTGATGAAAACTTAGCTGAATCTTCTACAGCGCGTCGTGACTTCCTAAAGTTCTTAGGTTTCTCTGTTGCAGCTGCTACGCTTGCAGCTTGTGAGGCGCCAGTAACTAAAGTTGTTCCTTACGCTGTTAAACCGGAAAACGTAACACCAGGTATGCCTACTTGGTACGCGAGCACTTACTATGATGGCGCTTCTTACGCGAGCATTATGGTTAAAACGCGTGAAGGTCGTCCGATCTTTATCAAAGGAAACAAAGATTTCGGCTTCACTCAAGGTGGTACTAATCCGCAAATCATTGCCTCTGTTCTTGGTCTTTATGATTCAGAGCGTTTAACAGACCCACAAGCTAACGGAAGCAAGTCTTCTTGGGCTACAGTTGATGCTGCTATTTCTAAAGCTATTGCAGGTGCTAAGAAAGTTACCTTGCTTTCAAACACCATTATTTCTCCTTCAATCAAGCGTGCTGTTTCTGAAATGGCCGCTAAATTAAACGGCGAAGGTGGTTCGAAATTTGAGCACATCCAATACGACGCAGTTTCTTACGCTGGTATGCGTGAAGCAAACCTAGCAAACTTCGGAGCGCGTCTTATTCCTTCTTACGACTTTTCAAAAGCAAAAACTATCGTTTCTGTTGGTGCAGATTTCCTTAGCACTTGGTTATTACCAACTGAATTTGCTGTTCAGTATGGTAAAACACGCAACCCAGAAGCTGCTTGGATGTCCAAGCACTTCCAATTTGAATCTGTACTTTCTGTTACTGGTTCAAACGCTGATGTTCGTGGCATGATCAAGCCTTCAGAAGAAGCGGCGGTTTTAGCTTACATGATCAAGGCACTTGGAGGTAATCCTGGTGTTGCAGCCAATGCAGGCTCATGGAAGGCTGCTGCTGATAAAGCAGTTGCTGCCCTCAAAAAATCTAAAAAAGAAGCAGTTGTTGTAGCTGGTTCAAACCACGTAGGTGTTCAACAACTAGCAAACCAACTCAATAACCTGATCGGTGCTTACGGTTCAACCATTGACTTCAGTAACCCGATTAACCTTCACCAATCTGAAGATGCGAAAGCACTTAAATTGGCAGCTGATGTAGCTGCAGGCAAAGGGCCAGAAGTGCTCATCATGATGGGTGTGAATCCTGTATACAGCATGCCAAATGGCGCTGATTTCGCCAAAGGTTTAAAATCAATTAAAACATCGGTTGCTATTTCTTCTTACGCAGACGAAACAGCAAGTCTTTGTACTTATATCTGTCCTGATCACCACCAATTGGAAAATTGGTCAGATCATCAGGCAAAAGCAAGCGAATATGCAGTTGGTCAGCCAACCATTCGCCCTTTACACAACACAGCAAGTGCCCTTGAATCATTATTGGTTTGGAATGGCGCTGCTAGCCGTGGAGGTCAAGATTCTGCTGTAGCCTATGACTACATCAAAGCTACTTTCACTAGTGTTTTCCCTACGGGAGACTTCGCTTACCTTACACACAATAGCTGTATTGCAACGCCTACAGTTCCTGCAGTGCTTGCTTTTGCAGCGACTGCTGTTAAGGACCTTCCAAAAGGTGGCGCTACAGAAGTAGTTTTCTACCAAAAACCAGCTATTGGAAATGGTCAGTTCGCCAACAACCCTTGGTTACAAGAACTTCCAGATCCAATTACTAAAGTTACTTGGGACAACTACATCACCATGAATCCGGTCGAGATGAAAGGCAAATATGCCACTACCTATGACCAAGAGCATGGTTTAAATCTTGCAAAAGTTACTGTTAACGGTAAATCAGTTACGCTTCCAGTTTATCCGCTTCCAGGACAAGCACCAGGTACTATCGGTATCGCGCTCGGTTATGGTCGTGGGGCAAACGGCGAGAAAATTGGTAAAGCCGCTTATCAAACTAAAGAATACGGTGGGCACGCTAAACAAGAAAACGGTCAACTTACACCTATTGGTGCTAATGTCTTCGGTTTGCTTTCAAGCGCTGCTACTATCAGTTACGCTGCTGCAGCTACAATTAGCCCAGTAGAAGGTACTTATCCAATTGCCGCGACACAAATTCACCACACCGTAATGGGTCGTGATTCAATTGTCCGCGAAACAACGCTTTCTATCTTCAAAAACCGTGAGAAAGATGCTTACAACGAAGCGCACAAACTTCAAAAGCTCGACAAACACGGTAACCACGTTGAAGCACCTGTATCAGAGTTTGACCTCTGGGCAGCTCATCCAGTAGAAAAAATTGGTCACCGTTGGGGTATCTCCATTGACCTTTCTTCTTGTATTGGTTGTGGTTCTTGTCTTGTTGCTTGTCAGTCCGAGAACAACGTTCCGGTTGTAGGTAAAGACGAAGTTCGTCGTGGTCGTGAGATGCACTGGTTACGCATTGACCGCTACTTTGCTTCTGACGAAGAAGCTGCAGTAGGAGCGAAGAAAGATAAAGAAACATTTAGCTACGACAACGCAGAAATCGCTGCCATGAACCCTTCTGTGGTTCACATGCCATTGATGTGTCACCACTGTAACCACGCCCCATGTGAGACAGTTTGTCCGGTAGCTGCAACTACACACTCAAACGAAGGCTTGAACCAAATGGCCTACAACCGTTGTATCGGTACGCGTTACTGTGCAAACAACTGTCCGTACAAAGTGCGTCGTTTCAACTGGTTCAACTATCCTTCATACAAGAAATTTACTGAAGTGAACCCAGCACAAGATGACCTCGGTCGTATGGTGCTCAACCCAGACGTTACCGTACGTACTCGTGGGGTAATGGAAAAATGTTCACTTTGTGTTCAGCGTATTCAAGCAACTAAACTTGTTGCTAAGAAAGAAGCTAGAGTTATCGCTGATGGTGAATTCGCTACAGCATGTTCTGACGCTTGTCCTACTAACGCTATCGTTGTCGGTGACTGGAATGACCTCAAATCAATGATTCGCGAGAAGTCAGAAGGTCTTCGTGCTTACCAAGCTTTAGAAGAAGTAGGTGTGAAGCCAAACGTTTGGTATCAAGTGAAGGTTCGCAACGAAGACAACGCTTTGCTCGATCATATTCAAGTATCAGAAGAAGCTCATCATTAATCATTCAATTAAACTACTGCAATGCAAAAGGAAGCAGCAATCAGAGAGCCCCTCATATTAGGTCACAAGACCTACCATGACGTAACAGAAGATGTATGTCGTCCAATTGAGGACAAGGCGCCAAAAATGTGGTATATCCTCTTCGGAATTGCCCTCGTTATTGGTCTTTACGGAGTCGGAAGCATCATGTACCTCTTAGGCACTGGTATCGGTGTTTGGGGTCTGAACAAAACAATTGGTTGGGCTTGGGATATCACCAACTTCGTTTGGTGGGTAGGTATTGGTCACGCCGGAACCTTGATCTCAGCCGTACTCTTATTGTTCCGTCAGAAATGGCGTATGGCCATCAACCGTTCGGCGGAAGCCATGACCATCTTTGCCGTATTCATGGCCGGTACTTTCCCGCTGATCCACATGGGTCGTTTATGGGTAGGTTACTGGGTAATGCCTATTCCGAACCAGTTTGGTTCTTTATGGGTAAACTTTAACTCTCCACTTCTCTGGGACGTATTCGCGATCTCAACGTACCTTTCAGTTTCATTGGTATTCTGGTACATCGGTCTTATTCCTGACTTCGCTACCATCCGTGACCGCGCTAAGAAACCACTTGCTAAAAAGATGTATAGCATCCTTTCTTTTGGTTGGTCTGGTCGTGCTAAGCACTGGAATCGTTTTGAATTGGTTTCTTTGGTATTAGCCGGTTTGGCAACACCGCTTGTATTCTCGGTTCACTCGATTGTATCCTTTGACTTTGCTACATCCGTGATTCCAGGATGGCACACCACTATTTTCCCTCCTTACTTCGTAGCAGGTGCGGTATTCTCTGGATTTGCCATGGTACAAACACTCTTGCTCATTATGCGAAAGGCAATGGGTCTTGAGGCTTACATCCACACCAAACACGTAGAATACATGAACATCGTTATCATGGTAACAGGTTCAATTGTAGGTACGGCTTATATAACTGAGCTTTTCATCTCTTGGTATTCAGGTGTTGAGTATGAATCTTATGCCTTCATCAACCGTGCTACTGGTCCTTATTGGTGGGCATATTGGTCCATGATGACTTGTAACGTAATTTCTCCACAGTTGATGTGGTTCCGCAAACTACGCCGCAGTTTGTTGTTTACCTTCTTCATTTCGATTGTAGTGAACATCGGTATGTGGTTTGAGCGTTACGTAATCATCGTTACTTCAATTCACCGTGACTACATTCCAGCTGCCTGGAGTATGCACTTCCCAAGTCATATCGATATCGCGGTTTACCTCGGTACAATTGGTTTGTTCTTCGTATTCTTCTTATTGTTTGCTCGTTACTTCCCTGTATTGGCACTCAACGAAGTGAAGACCATCCTCAAAGGTTCAGGTCAGTCTTACAAAGAATCACCAGATTATCACAAACATCATTAAGCAAAGGCTATGTCAGATAAAGTTCTATACGTAATGTATGACGACGACGAAGTGCTCAAAAACAGCGCTAAAAAGCTCGTCTCAAAAGGTGTAAAAATCTCAGAGGTTTTTTCTCCGTTCCCAATTCACGGTATCGATCCAATTATTGGTGTAAAAAATACACGTCTTGGTATCATGGCCTTCCTTTATGGTTTAGTTGGTTTGACACTAGCAACTATCGGGATGCGTTATTTCATGGTCGTTGACTGGCCAATGAATATTGGTGGTAAGCCAAATTTCTCTTACCTAGAGAACATGTTGGCGTTCGTTCCTATCAGTTTCGAGTTCACGGTAATGTGTGCTGCTCACGGTATGGCGATCACTTACCTTCTTCGCAATAAAACATTGCCAGGTATGCCTGCTCAAAACCCAGATCCACGCACAACCGATGACAAATTTGTGATGGAAATTCGCCTAAGCGAAAACCACAACTTGACTGAAGCGGATCTTGATAACATGTTGCAAGAGACAGGTTACCTCGAACTCGATAAAAAAGAAATTAAATAAGTACAGGGCCACATGAAAAAGATCGTTTACACAGCATTTAGTGGAGCAGCCTTGACACTGTCATTGCTTTTGAACTCCTGCGTGTCTAATGCCGACAGCCCAGGATTAGAATATGCACCAGATATGTACCGCACTCCAGGTATTGAAACTTATGTAGATTACGGAGAAGTGAGAGGGCGTATCAATGGTGATCTCAAAGGTCGCTTGTCTGCCATGACTCCGCCTCGAAACACTGTTCCTTTTTACGGTACTGATTCTTCAGAAGTGAAGTTGATGTTGCCTTACTTCCGTAAGCCAAATGTAGCATTCCGCGAAACACATGGTCTTTACGGTTGGGATTACTCTGCCGCTGACGAATATACAATGGCAGTTGGAGACAAAAACCCACTCTTGATCAATGCCAGCAATGCTGAGGCAGTAATCACAAAAGGAAAAGAACTCTTTACTGCAATGTGTCAGCACTGTCACGGTGAAAAAGGTGACGGTAATGGCCCAATGGTAGCAAGTGGCGCTTACGCTGGTGTACCAAACTATGTCGGTTTGGCTGCAACAGAAGGTCAAATGTTCTACTCTATCTATTATGGTAAAGGGATGATGGGTTCACATGGTTCAATCTTGAACAAGAAAGAAATCTGGACTATCATTCATTACATCCGTCGTCTACAAGATGCCAATTACGGCAAATTTGATGCTTCAGGTGCAGCTGTAGTAGCAACTGTTTCAGACACCACTAACGCGAAATAATCAACAGAGCAATGGAATTTCAAATAACCAAAAAAGCGAAAAACGTAGCCTTCGGACTCATGGGAGTCGGTTTGTTACTTACAATAATTGGTGCCGCTATTGCTGCGGGTGATCATCACTTCTTTACCCGCTTCATGGCTTCAGCCCTTATCAGCGGATTCTTCTTCTTTGCCATCGGTCTAGGAGCATTATTCTTTTTAGCATTAAAATATGCTACTGAAACAGGTTGGTATGCAGCGGTAAAACGCGTCATCGAGGCTGTTGCAGGTTTCCTTCCTGTTGGCATGATCATTTTAGGGGTGGTACTATTAGTAATCACTTATAAAGATGGTGCTCATATCTACTCTTGGATGGACCCAGAAGTACAAGCGCACGATGAAGTAGTTCGTCACAAAGCAGCTTACTTGAATCCTGTATTTTTCTGGATTCGTACACTTGCTTACTTTACAACTTATTTCTTGTTCTGGAGAGGTTTCAAAAGACGCTCTTTGGAAGAAGATAAAGTAGGTGGTACTGAACTTCACTTTAAAAACTACAAAAGAGGTGCTTTATTCTTGGTTTTCTTTGCTGTATTTAGTTCAACCTCTGCTTGGGACTGGATCATGTCTATTGATGTGCACTGGTTCTCTACATTGTTTGGATGGTACACCTTTGCAGGAATGTGGTGTTCAACAATGGTAGTATTGGTTCTAACAACACTTTACTTAAAGAAATTAGGACACCTAGAGAATGTGAACGATTCGCACATTCACGACCTTGGAAAATGGACATTTGCCACTTCTTTCCTTTGGTCCTATATGTGGTTCTCACAATTCATGTTGATTTGGTATGCGAACATCGGTGAAGAAGTGATTTACTTCCAAACACGTATCATGCATTTCAAATACTTGTACTTTGGTATGTTTATCATCAATTTTGCATTCCCAATGCTTATTTTGATGTCGCGTGATGCCAAAAGAAATGCAGGAATCCTCACTGCCGTAGGTTTAACTATTTTGGCTGGCCACTGGCTTGATGTTTACATCATGATTTCTGCCGGTTCGATGGGTCAAAATGCAACTGTCGGAGCACTTGAAATCGGTATGGCTTTATTAATGGCAGGTGCCTTCATCTTTGTAGTGTTGCGCAACCTTTCTAAAGCTCCATTAACACCAGTGAACCACCCATTCCTGGATGAATCTAATCACCACGAAATTTAATATAACAAGACATTATCTATAAGTCATGGAAAATAAATTGATCGTTTTACTTGTCATAATTTTAGGCGCTATCGCCATCGCGCAGCTTGTGCGAGTCTATGAAATTTCTTCTAAGTTGCGCAAGCATCAAGAGCATGAAGTTTCAAGTCGTGACAACAACTTGAATGGCCGCCTTATGTTTGGCTTCATGTTCTTGTTGTTTGGCTTCTTTATCTATTTAATGTCTGAGTATGGTTGGACAGGAAGAGGCGTAGCAGCATCTGAGGAAGGTCTAGAAATGGATTGGTTACTCAATCTGAACTTTGTAATCATTATCGCTATCTTCTTTTTTACCAATTTCCTTCTGTTCTTCTTCACTTGGAAATATGTTAAAAAGCCTGGTGTACCAGCATTTTATTACCCACACAACAACAAACTAGAAGCCCTTTGGACAGTTGTACCTGCTGTGGTATTAGCAGTTATCATTATCCTAGGTCTTCAGACTTGGGGATACTTATCGGGTCCTTCTAAACCAGAGGCGATCAAGATCGAGCTTTTCTCAAAGCAATTTGATTGGACTGCTCGCTATTCTGGTCAAGACAACACACTTGGTCTGTACGACTACAAGTTAACACTCGACAACAATGAATTAGCACTTTTAACATCAAACACTATTGATTCAGCTTTGAACAACATGCTCAAGGGTGCTTCCGGAATTCAATCTTTACAGAAGTTATTGAACAACCGCGATACTGTATTTAGCGATTCAACAACAACTGTTTTACGTACTGACTTATCTAGAAAAGAGCGCTTGTATCGTTTCTTAACTCAAATGAAGCAAAACCACAATCCAAAATTAGATGCTTCAGCTTGGGATGATATTATTCAAAAAGATACACTTTACCTATGCAAAGGTCAAGAGTATGAAATTGCTTTGCGCGCTAAAGACGTGATCCACTCAGCTTATTTCCCGCATTTCCGTGCACAAATGAACACGGTACCAGGGATGGCAACACGTATGAAGTTCACACCAAACAAGACCACTGCTGAAATGCGTGAAATCAAAAATGATGCAGCATTTAACTATGTCTTGATGTGTAACAAAATTTGTGGTGGTGCTCACTACAAAATGAAAATGATTGTTGTTGTACTTGACAAACCAGCTTACAATAAGTGGATGGCTGGCAAGAAAAAACAAACTTTCAAGGATCAGTATTTCCCTGTAGCGGCAGCACCGGCAGCACCTGCACCGGCTGATACTACAGCAGTAACGATGAATTAATTTAGCAACGATAAAAAAATAAAAGATGGCTTCACACGACGCACACGCACACGGACATCATGAGGATCACCACCATCATGAGGAGCATTTTGTATCTAAATACATCTTCTCGCAAGACCACAAAATGATCGGTAAGCAGTTTTTAATGACTGCTGTTTTCATGGGTCTTGTAGCCATGATGTTATCAATTCTATTCCGTATCCAATTAGCTTGGCCCGGAGAAAGCTCTGATTTCTTGAGTTTCTTCCTCGGTGAGAAGTGGGCTCCTAACGGAGTTTTAAAAGAAGATATGTACCTAGGTTTGGTTACAATCCACGGAACAATCATGGTATTCTTCCTACTTACAGGTGGTTTATCTGGTACATTTTCGAACTTACTTATTCCGTTGCAATTAGGAGCTCGTGATATGGCTTCTGGCTTCATGAATATGCTTTCTTATTGGTTGTTTGCTTTGTCTTCAATCATTATGTTGGTTTCTTTATTCATTGAGTCAGGACCCGCAATGGCAGGTTGGACGGTTTATCCACCGCTTTCTGCGCTACCACAGGCTGTTTCAGGTTCTGGTTTAGGTATGACACTTTGGTTGGTTTCAATGGCAATTTTCATCGCCTCTTCGTTGTTGGGTTCTTTGAACTACATTGTTACGATCATCAACTTGCGTACTCAAGGAATGACCATGACACGCATGCCACTAACTATCTGGGCTTTCTTTGTCACAGCTATTTTGGGTGTGCTTTCCTTCCCGGTTTTATTATCAGCTGCGTTACTTCTCATCATGGACCGTTTGATGGGGACATCATTCTATTTGTCTGACATCATAGTCGGTGGTGAAATGTTGACAAACCACGGTGGTTCTCCGATTCTTTACCAACACTTGTTCTGGTTCTTGGGTCACCCTGAAGTATATATCGTATTGCTTCCAGCTCTTGGTCTGTCATCAGAAATTATCGCAACAAATGCGCGTAAACCAATTTTTGGTTACAAGGCCATGATCGGCTCAATTTTGGCCATTGGTTTCTTATCCTTTATTGTATGGGGTCACCACATGTTTGTTACAGGTATGAACCCATTCTTAGGAAGTGTATTCGTATTTACAACGTTATTGATTGCCATTCCATCAGCAGTAAAGGTATTTAACTACCTTACTACACTTTGGAAAGGTTCATTGGTGCTTACTCCGGCGATGCTTTTTGCCATCGGTTTGGTATCTACATTTATTACGGGTGGTGTAACAGGAATTATTCTTGCTGACTCCGCTTTGGACATCATGTTGCACGATACGTATTTCGTTGTAGCTCACTTCCACATTGTAATGGGTATGTCTGCTGTATTCGGTATGTTCGGTGGTGTTTACCATTGGTTCCCTAAAATGTTTGGTCGCATGATGAATACACGTTTGGGTTATGCGCACTTCTGGGTAACATTGGTTGGCGCTTACGGTGTATTCTTCCCAATGCACTTTGTAGGCTTAGCTGGCGCACCGCGTCGTTACTATGACTACTCTGTATACAACGAATTTGATGCTAGTTCAGGTGCCATGATGATGGACTTAAACGTGATCATTACCACATTTGCAATTATTGCAGCAATTGGTCAAGTATTATTCTTGTTCAACTTCTTCTACAGCATTTTCCGTGGGCCAGCTGCACCGCAAAACCCTTGGAGATCTAATACACTTGAATGGACAACTCCGGTAGAACATGTACATGGTAACTGGGATGGTCCATTACCAGTTGTTCACCGTTGGCCATATGACTACTCTAAGCCAGGTGCTAGCGTTGATTTCATTCCGCAAACTACACCATTAGCAGAAGGTGAAGAAGAGCATTAATATGATGCTATAAACTAACTACAAAAAAGGCCCGAGTAATCGGGCCTTTTTTATTTCAATAATTTTAGATTGTTCAAGAGGGGGATCTATAGAAATAAATCAGCAATGATCTATCGATTTTCATTGTTAAGCTCCACCGCAACTTTTTCTAACTCTTCAAAAAAATCGGTGCCATAAGCCCTCACCAATGGTTCTTTCAAAAATTTATATACCGGCACATCTAGTTTCTCACCACAAGCACAGGCCGGCTCACAAATATCCCATTTCTCATAATTGAGGGCAGTATATTCCGAAAATTGTTTGGTGCGGATAGGATAGAGGTGACAGGAGATAGGTTTGATAAAATCGATTTTACCTTCGCGCTGGGCTTTTTCAATGGCACACTTTGCGGTATTGCTTTGATCGAAGTAAACAAACGCGCATTCTTTTCCATTCACAAGCGTGGTGGCAGGTTCAAAATCTTCATCTTGATAAAACACCCCCTGTACTTCGACGGCTTCGATGCCTTCTGGACGCATGTAGGGTTTGATTTTATCTAGGTTTTCCTCAATAATTTGCACCTCTTCATCAGTAACAGGTGCACCGCCATCTCCTTCGATACAACATGCACCTTTGCAAGCATTGAGGTCACAGACAAATTGTCTTTCAAAGATTTGGGTCGATATAATTTTATCGTCGATTTCTATTAACATACTACAAAGATAAGCGAAGGATTTGGTGGAATGGAAAATACTAGCTATATTTGCATCACATTTGAAGGTGTTAAGAACGAGGGGACGCAAGTCCCCTCTTTTTTTCCACAAACATAGCTATATGTTAGATCGTAAATACATAGAATCATTAATTGCAGAGCGCATCGCTGAACTCGACAACGGCCTTTATGTTGTCGATCTGCGTATTTCTGCCAATAACATCATCAACGTTGAGCTTGATAAACTCAAAGGTGGTGTCAGCGTAAGTGATTGCATGGCTGTTTCGCGCAACATCGAACACAACCTTGATCGCGAGCAAACAGACTTCGAATTGCATGTGTCATCTGCTGGCCTCGATCAACCAATACGCCACATCAATCAGTTTGCAAAAAATGTGGGTCGCAGTTTCAAAGTTCAACCGCTAGAAGGTGAAAAATTTGAAGCTGAATTGGTTAAAATGGCCGATGATACACTTGTTTTCAAACAACGCATTCAAAGACGCGACGAAGAAAAAAAGAAAAAAGTATGGGTAGAAGAATTTATAGAGCTACCCTACAACCAAATAAAAGAAGCAAAAATTGTAATATCCTTTAAATAAGCACCATGAACAGTTTGGAACTTGTTGACTCATTTTCGGAGTTTAAAGAACTTAAAAACATTGACAAACAAACGATGCAGCACGTATTGGAAGACGTCTTCCGTGCGATGCTCAAAAAGAAGTTCAATACAGATGAGCACATCGATATCGTTGTTAACATTGATAAAGGTGATGTTCAGATCTTTTTGAACAAAGAAATCGTTGGTGACGGCGAAGTAGAAGATCCGAATACCGAGATCGCCTACTCAGATGCCATTAAAATTGAGCCTGACTTCGAAATCGGTGAAGAAGTTACCGAAGAATTCAAGTTTGCTGATTTTGGTCGTCGCAATGTTTTGGCTTTGCGTCAAAACCTGATTTCTCGCATCATGGAACTCGAGAAGGACCAACTTTATAACAAATACAAAGAGCGCATCGGTGAAATCGTTACCGGAGAAGTTTATCAGGTTTGGAAAAAAGAAATCCTGATCATGGACGACGACAACAACGAACTTATCTTGCCGAAATCAGAACAAATTCCTTCAGATTTCTTCAAAAAAGGAGAGTCAGTTCGTGCAGTTGTTGCCAAAGTGGACATGCGTAACAGTACGCCAGTGATCATTTTGTCTCGTACTGCTCCTGAATTCCTTGAGCGTTTATTCGAACTTGAAGTTCCTGAAGTATTTGATGGTCTTATCACTATCAAGAAAATTGTTCGCGAACCAGGAGAGCGTGCTAAAGTTGCTGTTGAATCTTATGACGACCGCATTGACCCAGTTGGGGCTTGTGTCGGAATGAAAGGATCTAGAATTCATGGAATTGTTCGTGAATTGCGCAACGAAAACATTGACGTCATCAACTATACAAGCAACCAACAGTTGCTCATTCAACGTGCGTTGTCACCGGCTAAAATTACCTCTATGGAGATTTTAGAAGACGACAAACGCGTCAAAGTTTATCTCAAACCAGATCAAGTGTCATTGGCAATTGGTAAAGGTGGTAACAACATCAAACTTGCCGGAAAGCTCTGTGGTTTTGAAATTGATGTTTACCGCGATGGTGAAGTTGATATCGAAGACGTTGACCTCGAAGAATTTGCAGATGAAATTGACAGCTGGATCATCGATGAATTGAAAGCGATTGGTTGTGATACCGCGAAGTCAGTTCTCGAAATCAGCAAAGATGACCTTGTATCGCGTACAGACCTCGAAAAAGAAACAATCGAGGAAGTATTCCGCATTTTACAAGCAGAATTTGAATAACTTTAATACCAATTAGGAGCGCAATAATAGAATATGGCGGGAAAACCGATACGTTTAGGAAAAGCAGCAGGAGAATTGAATGTAGGAATTCCGACAATTGTCGAGTTCTTAGGTTCAAAAGGAATTGTCATTGATTCAAGCCCGACAGCACGTCTAGAGCAAGAACATTTTGACATTCTTTGCCAAGAATTTGCTGCGGACCAAAACATGAAAGAGCAGTCCAAGGCTGCCTTGCGTCGCGAAAAGCGCGAGTCTTTATCAATCAAAGACAAGCCACAAGAAGAAACAGTTGCTCAACCAGTACAAGAGGACGAAGATGAAGAGGACATCAACCTTGAAGAAATCAAGCGTCAAGTACTCAGTGATACACCTGCTGCACCAGCACCAGTTGTAGCAGCTCCGGTTGAACCTGTAACAGCAGAGCCAGAGGTGGCTTCTGAGAACAAAGTAAATGTTATCGGCAAGATTGACCTCGATGCGATCAATCAGCGCACGCGTCCTGATAAAAAGAAAGATGCTGCTGCTGCAAAAGAAGCCAGCAAAGAAGAAAAGACTGTGCCAGCACCTGTTGCTGAAACTGTACCAAGTACACCAACTGAAGCCCCTGCTCCAGAGTCAAAGCCTGAGCCGCAAGCTCCGGCTGCTCCGGCAGAAATTGAAACCATTCGCGTAGCGCGTCAGACACTTTCTGGCCCAACCGTTCTTGGTAAAATTGAGCTTCCTGTTGAGCGTCCACGCACTCCAGTTGCTTCGTCTTCAGACGACGCTAACTCGAAGCGCAAGCGCAAGCGCATCAAAAAAGAAGTGCCATCTACCGGCAATAACGCTGGCGGCAACAATCAAGCCAGACCTAAGACCGAAAAGGCCGAGATCTCTGAGCAAGATATCCAAAAAGAAATCAAAGAAACCCTTGCACGCCTCTCCAATCAAGGAGGGAAGTCAAAGGCTTCTAAAAATCGCCGTCAAAAACGCGACAACTTTGCACAGCGCCGCCAAGAAGAAATGGCGATGGCTGAGCTTGAAGAAAAAACACTTAAACTCACTGAGTTCGTTACTGTATCTGAGTTGGCTTCCATGATGAATGTCCAACCGACACAAGTCATCTCAGTTTGTATGTCTTTAGGCATTTTTGCTTCAATTAACCAAAGACTTGATGCCGAAACCATTCAAATTGTAGCCGACGAATTTGGCTATGAAACTGAATTCATTAGCGCTGAACTTCAAGATGCTATTACAGTTGTTGAAGATCAGCCTGAAGACCTCATCGCTCGTCCACCAATTATCACCGTAATGGGTCACGTTGACCACGGTAAGACTTCCTTACTTGACCGCATTCGTAATGCAAACGTTACGGAAGGTGAAGCTGGAGGGATCACGCAGCACATTGGTGCGTACTCTGTTACGCTCAAAGATGGTCGCAAAATGACTTTCCTCGATACACCGGGTCACGAAGCCTTTACAGCGATGCGTGCTCGTGGTGCGCAAGTCACTGACGTTGCCATTATCATTGTTGCAGCAGACGACGACGTCATGCCACAAACCAAAGAAGCAATTTCTCACGCACAAGCAGCAAATGTGCCGATGATTTTTGCCATCAACAAAATTGATAAGCCTGGTGCTAATCCCGATCGCATCCGCGAGCAACTTTCAGCCATGAATATTTTGGTGGAAGATTGGGGAGGTAAATACCAAGTACAAGAAATTTCAGCGAAGCAAAACCTAAACATTGATGCTTTACTCGACAAAGTGCTTCTAGAGGCTGAACTTCTTGACCTCAAAGCCAATCCAAATAAAAACGCTGTTGGTACAGTCATCGAGTCTTCCCTCGACAAAGGAAAAGGTTACGTAACCAATATGCTTGTTGAGGCCGGAACCATGCGCGTTGGTGATGTTGTGCTTGTTGGCCGTTATTATGGTCGTGTCCGTGCCATGCACGATGAGCACGGCGTTGCCTTGAAAGAGGCTGGCCCAGCTCAACCAGTTTCAGTTCTTGGAATTGGTGGTGCGCCAAGTGCAGGTGACAAATTCAATATCCTCGACGACGAAAAAGAAGCGAAGTCAATTGCTCAGAAACGCGAGCAACTATTCCGCGAGCAAGGCTTGCGCACAACTAAACACATTACGCTTGATGAAATCGGTCGTCGTTTGGCTATCGGAGACTTCAAAGAGCTCAATATCATTGTTAAAGGTGACGTTGATGGTTCTATCGAGGCCCTCTCTGACTCCTTATTGAATCTTTCTACGGAAGAAATCCAAGTGAACATCGTTCATAAAGGGGTAGGTGCTATCACCGAGGCCGATGTCAACCTGGCTTCAGCTTCAGACGCTATTATTGTCGGCTTCCAAGTAAGACCAACTTTACCAGCACGTAAATTGGCTGAAACAGAACAGATTGATATCCGCATGTACTCTGTCATCTACAAAGCGATTGAGGAGATTAAAGCGGCAATGGAAGGCATGTTGTCACCAGATATCGAAGAGAAAGTATTAGGTTCTGCCGAAGTACGCGAGACCTTCGAAATCACGAAAGTGGGAACAATTGCCGGATGTTACGTCCTCGACGGAACGATCAAACGCAGTTCGAAAATCCGACTTATCCGCGATGGCATTGTGGTACACTCTGGCTCTCTTGGTTCATTGAAGCGCTTCAAAGACGACGTCAAAGAAGTGAAAAACAACTACGAGTGTGGTTTGAACATTGATAAATTCAACGATATCCAAATCGGTGACATCATCGAAGCATACGAAGAAGTTGAAGTAGCAAGAAAATTATAAACTCCAAGTTCAAAGCTATTTTTAGTTAGTTTTGTAGGACAATAAATAAAGAAATTATGGGCAAATTCGGACCAACTGAAATCCTTCTCGTACTTGCAATTGTTGTGCTATTCTTTGGCGGCAAAAAAATCCCTGAACTCATGAAAGGTCTCGGAAAAGGCGTTAAAGAATTTAAAGACGCTTCAAAGGGCGAAAACAACACTACAGAATCTTCAACAGAAATTTCTAAAGAAGAAAAGTAAACGCATGTACCGATCTATCGCAGAGATTCAGAGTGCCTTGCATTCTGGTAAGACGGCATTGGACCTCGTTGAGGAGCACCTGTCGCGCATCGAAGCACATCAACACCTCAATGCTTTTCTCGAAGTATTTGAAACATCTGCACGTGAGCAAGCAATTGCCATTGATGCCAAAATAAAGGCCGGAACAGCAGGTAAGCTAGCAGGAGTAATTGTCGGCATCAAAGACAACATTTGCTATAAAAACCACCGCGTTTCCGCGTCCTCTAAAATTTTAGAGGGTTTTACTTCAATCTATACCTCAACCGTTCTTCAACGCTTGCTCGATCAAGATGCCATTGTCATTGGTCGCTTGAACTGTGACGAGTTTGCAATGGGGAGCTCCAATGAGAACTCTGCATTTGGTCCAGTTCAAAATAATTGGAAGGCCAATTATGTTCCCGGAGGTTCTTCGGGGGGTAGTGCTGTTGCTGTTGCGGCAAATCTGTGTACGGTTTCATTGGGTTCTGACACCGGTGGCTCTATTCGTCAGCCAGCGTCTTGGACAGGAACCTATGGCATTAAGCCTACCTACGGGCGCCTGAGTCGTTATGGCCTCATTGCTTATGCGTCTTCTTTTGATCAAATCGGTTTTTTCACCAATGAGCTCTCTGATACCAAATTATTAATTGAATTGACTGCAGGTCAAGACGAATTTGATGCTACAAGTTCAAGTACACCTTACACTACGCGTCAGGACTTACCAGCCAAACTTAAAATTGGGATCATTAAAGAATGCTTTTCACATCCTGGCCTTGACCCAGAAGTCAAAGCTAAACTCGACCAATGTGTAGCTGATTTAAAAGCTGCCGGACACGAACTCACAGAGGTAAGTTTCCCGTTTCTTGACTACATGGTCCCGACCTACTACGTACTCACTACTGCTGAAGCTTCTTCAAACTTAGCGCGTTTTGACGGTGTACATTATGGCTACAGAAGCCCAGATGCACAAGGTGTTGAAGCTACCTACGTAAAGTCTAGAACTGAAGGCTTTGGCCCTGAAGTGAAGCGACGCATCATGACCGGTACTTTTGTGTTGTCACATGGCTACTACGATGCTTACTACACCAAAGGTCAACAGGTGCGTAGAATTTTAAAGAACCGCACCAATGAATTGTTACAAAATTGTGACGTTTTGTTGTCGCCAACCACGCCTTCAACTGCTTTTGAAATGAATGCGGTCAAGGACCCTATTCAAATGTATTTGCAGGATATCTTTACGGTGCACGCTAACCTGACTGGTAACCCTGCGCTGAGCATGCCTTTTGGCTGGCATTCAAACGGTTTGCCTTTTGGTCTACAAATTATGGCTAAAGATTTTGAGGAAGATTATCTTTATCATGCGGCGTCTTTAATTCAAGAAGTACTATGATGAAGTGGGTGCAACTTTCCCTTCTTCTCCTTTTAACGGTGTTTGCATTTGCGCAAAAGCCAGCACACCTCGTGCGTCCTTCAGATACACTTGATCCAGATCCTTTTGTCAATACGGTTCAACAAAGTCTCAATTTATTTTATTCTGAGTACGCCAATTCTAATAATTACGAAGCGATCATAGCAGACCTCAATTACGCTCCTGGTCAAATCCCTACTTTTTCAGATTCTGTGATTTGTGAACGTTTATCCAAAATGAACGAACTCACACCTTTTCACTTAGACTGCAATGCGGCAACACTTTCTACCATAAAGTTTTTTGCAGCACAACGCCGCGGATTCATCCGAGTAGCACTAGGGCGTTCAGCACTCTATTTCGATTTATTCGAAGAAAAATTGACTGAATATGGTTTGCCACTTGAGTTGCGATATTTATCTGTGATTGAAAGTGGTTTGCGCCCGCAAGTAAAATCAAGAGCAGGGGCACTTGGTTTATGGCAGTTCATGTACAAAACAGGGCTTTATTTTGGCCTTGACGAAAACTCGTACATAGATGAGCGCATGGATCCTGAAAAGGCCACAGATGCAGCGTGTCGTTACCTTAAGCAACTTTATGGCATTTATGGCGACTGGAATTTAGCCTTGGCCGCATATAATGCTGGCCCAGGGAATGTGAATACAGCCATCCGAAGATCAGGCGGAAAAACAACCTATTGGGAGGTGCGTCCTTTCTTGCCGAAAGAGACACAAGGATACGTTCCAAACTTTATTGCTGCCGCTTACATGATGACCTACCATGCTGAATACAATATTATTCCGATGGAGGCAAAAATTCACAATGCGCAACTAGACACCATGTGTTTAAAGGGCGGGGTTCATATGCAAACCATTGCCAAACTCACTGATTGGGAACTCACTGAAATTCAAAGCCTGAACCCAGTTTATAAAACTACTTATATCCCGAAAATGACGCCTGCTCGTTGCGTTACCGGACCTCTTGACAAAATCGGGCTCTTAGTCAGTTTTGAAGATTCGCTGTATCTTCTAGAAGAAGCGATCTATCATCCAAAACCTGTGGTCGTTCCCCCACCCACCACCCCCCAAGACTCCACCCTCCGCGACACCACCTCCCGCGATTCCACCATTATCATTACCAGCACCACAGATACTTTAAGTACCCGAACTCCTGGCACGAACAATTTGCTTTATCACAAAGTTAAAACTGGTGAAAACTTGCGCCAGATTGCCTTAAGATACAATGTTTCTATTGAGCAATTAATGGAGTGGAACGGCTTGCGCACCACCAACATTTATGTAGGTCAAAAACTCAGCGTTTACTCGAGCCAGACAGTTGCTCCGGTTACACCGGCGCCCACAACTCCGCCACCGCCAGCCAAAAAGTACTACACAGTTCGCTCGGGCGATACCTTCGGAAAAATTGCACAGCGCAATAACCTCACCCAGGCCCAATTACAACGCCTCAACCCTGGTGTCAGAGTCAATAGCATTTCAGTGGGTCAAAGAATCCGGATTAAATAGTTTCCTATGAAACTATCAGGCGTCATTATCACTTACAACGAAGCCCGAAACATCAGGCGCTGCTTGCTTTCTTTGCAAGAAGTTTGCGATGAGATTCTCGTACTCGATTCCTTTTCAACCGATGAAACCCAAGCCATTTGCCAAGAATTTGGGGTGCGTTTTGAACAAAATCCGTTTGAAGGCCACATTCAGCAAAAAAATGAGGCGCTCAAACGCGCTACTCACGATTGGGTGCTCTCTCTAGATGCCGATGAAGCGCTTACCGATGAACTGAAAAAAAGCATACAAACACTTAAAGCGCAAAACCTTAAGCCTGGTATTTATGCCATGAATCGGCTCACAAACTATTGCGGTCAATGGATCCGTCATAGCGGTTGGTACCCCGACACAAAAGTGCGGTTGGTTTTTAAAGAACTGGCCAAGTGGGGAGGGCTCAACCCTCACGATCAACTATTACCACTTCAAGACCTCAAAGTGCAAAAGCTCACCGGAGATTTGCTGCATTATTCATACTACACCAAAGAAGACCATTTCAAGCAGATAGCTTACTTTTCAAAAATTGCTGCACAAGAGTTGTTTGTTCAAAAAAAGCATTGTAGCCTCTTGAAATTAGGTATTAAAGTAGCTGCTCAATTTGTTAAAAGTTACTTGATTAAACTTGGGTTTTTAGATGGTTTGGCAGGTTGGCATATCGCGACACGCAGTGCGTATGCTACGCATCAAAAGTATACGTTACTCAGAAAAATGTGGAAAGATGCCGCGGCCTAGTCTACAAAAAATCCTGATCTCCAGAACAGATGCCATTGGCGATGTCTGCCTAACGCTACCTGTTTGCATGGCGCTCAAAAAGCAATTCCCAGCAGCGCAACTTGTTTATTTGTGCCGAAAATATACAGCGCCTGTTGTTGCTTGTTTTGAGCCCATCGATGACCTATTACTTTTTGAAGACCTAGAGGCCTTATCCAAAGAGGAGCGTCAAGCAAAGCTCAAAGGCTTCTCGGCTGTCTTGCATTTATTCCCAAATAAAATTGTTGGGCAATGGTGTAAAGAAGCTCGTATTCCGTTAAGAGTCGGCACTGCACATCGCTTGCACCACTGGATGACTTGCAATTTGTTGCCCTGGTTTTCTAGAAAGCGCTCTGATTTGCATGAGGCTCAGCTCAATTTTTATTTGGCAAAAGCGATAGGCGTCAAGCAAATTCCAAGTTGGGAAGAAATACAGCCGGGTACTGCTTTTAGCGTGGAGCTCGATGCATTTCCATTAGATCTAAACGCAAATGCGCAGCAAAATAGAATTCTCATTCATCCGAAATCGAATGGGAGTGGGGTAGAATATCCCATGGAAAAATATGCAGCGCTCGCACTTATGTTAGCCGAAAAAGGCTATCAGATTTATTTTACAGGCACCCGTCAAGAAGGCGAGTTATTTGCAGCTCAAATTCCAAGGCATCCTTCTATTCAAAATGCCGCAGGTTTATGGACGCTGCAAGAATTTATTGCGGTTATTGCGCAATCAAAAGCGCTCATTGCTTGTTCTACTGGGCCGTATCATTTAGCGGGTTTGTGTCAAATTCAGGCTATTGGTTTATTTACAGAGCGCCGACCCATTCATCCAGGACGTTGGAAAGCCCTCGGCCCAAAATCTAAGGCACTCACAGAAATATTGGAATTAACTCCTCAACAAATTTGCGATGCCATTGAATAAAATCTTGTGGCGCAATATTTTACTTGGCTTGTTTGTCAGCATATTTAGTTTGGGCTTACTTGCACCTCAAGCTGCATTTGAATGGCCCACGCAAGAATGGCAACAGGCATTGGCACATGGTTTATTAATTGGTCAGTTTTACTATTGGCTACACGAGCGCCCCAAACCATCTTTACAATTACTCCTTTTAACCCTGAGCGGGCTCTATTATTTGTATTTGTACCAAGGGCTTTGGAACTATGTGTTTTTCTGGCTCATTTTATTGCTCCTGTTTTTACTTGCCTTGACCTATGATCAATATTTAAAATGGCGAAGAATTCCGTATCTCAAGTCTTTGCTGATACCGGTCTTGTGGTTCGCATTTTTAAACCTGATTCCAAGTATGGCTGAAAATAACGGCCGTTTGAACCCGGTTTTTTTACTGTTTTATTTTGCGTTAAGCCTACAGGCTGACCGAGAAGATTTACCGCACGACCAAGGGAATTTTAAAACGCTCGCAGCTTTGATTGGGCCTAAGAATACGGGGTATTTAGTCTTGTTCTTGCTTGCCTTGTGCGCGTACTTATTCTTTTTGCCTTTCGCTTTGATCATGATTCCGCTGGTGGTCATGAACCGAGAGCAATTCTTTCCAAAACGCAGCTTTGATAGTTTGCTTTTGTTGCTTGGGCTTTACTTTTTATTCCGTTAAGCGCAAGCTTTGTATCTTTGTGCTCTCTACAAGAAAGCATGGACTACCAATTTAACCACATTGAAGCCAAATGGCGCCAAATTTGGCAAGAGCGCCAAACTTATAAAATCACCGAAGACGGCAGCAAGCCAAAGTACTATGTACTTGACATGTTTCCGTATCCTTCTGGGGCAGGCTTGCATGTGGGTCATCCACTTGGTTATATTGCTTCTGATATTTATGCGCGCTACAAACGCTTGCAAGGTTTCAACGTGTTGCACCCAATGGGTTATGACTCTTTTGGTTTGCCTGCAGAACAATATGCTATTCAGACAGGGCAGCACCCTGCAATCACCACCAAAGAAAATATTGCGCGCTATCGCCAACAGTTAGACCTCATGGGGTTCAGTTATGATTGGTCCAGAGAAGTTCGTACTTCAGAGCCCAATTATTACAAATGGACACAATGGATTTTCAAACAACTGTTCGATGCTTACTATGATCTCAAAAGCAACAAAGCTGAGCGCATTTCTCAGTTAGTTGCTGCATTTGAACAAGCCGGGAATCAACATATAGAAGCGGTAACAGATTGTACAGAAGAATTTGATGCCGCTACTTGGAATGCCAAAGACGCCCAAGCAAAAGAAGCAATCTTACAACAATACCGTTTGGCTTACTTAGCCGAAAGTTGGGTCAATTGGTGCCCGGCGTTGGGTACGGTTTTGGCCAACGATGAAATTGTCAACGGCGTTTCAGAGCGTGGCGGACATCCTGTAGAACAAAAACGCATGATGCAGTGGTCTATGCGCATTAAAGCATATGCTGATCGCCTTTTAGAAGGCTTAGACCGCATTGATTGGACCGACGCGCTTAAAGAACAACAGCGCAACTGGATCGGGAAGTCAAAGGGTGCGAGCGTGCGTTTTCAAGTAAAAGATCACGATGCTGAAATTGAAGTCTTTACCACGCGCCCTGACACCATCTTTGGTGTGAGTTTCATGGTATTGGCACCCGAGCATCCGTTAGTGCCGCAAATCACAGCTGAGGGCCACGCTGAGGCCGTTAAACAGTATCAGCAAGAAGCAGCTCTTAAAACAGAGCGCGATCGCCAGGCCGATGTCAAAAACATCAGTGGCCAGTTTACGGGCGCCTTTGCCGTGCATCCGTTTACTGGGGCAGCGATTCCAATCTGGATCGGCGATTACGTTTTGGCTTCTTACGGAACAGGCGCCGTTATGGCAGTGCCATGTGGTGACCAACGCGACTACGACTTCGCTAAGCACTTTGACTTAGCCATCCCAAATATTTTTAAAGATCAAGATATCAGTGAAGCCGCCTATGCTGAAAAAGATGCCTTGATTGCCAATTCTGATTTTCTCGATGGCCTGCCCGCTAAAAAAGCCATGGAAACAGCTATTGCTGAAATCGAAAAAAGAGGCCTTGGCTTCGGAAAAACAAACTTCCGCCTGCGCGATGCAGTCTTTTCCAGACAGCGTTATTGGGGTGAACCTTTCCCGGTTTATTACCAAGATGGTCTGCCTCATTTGGTTCCGGACGAGCAATTGCCCGTAACGCTCCCTGAAGTAGATAAATATTTACCCACTGAAGATGGCGAACCGCCACTGGCGCGTGCAACAAAAGATGCGTGGTCATGTCAATTAGGCGAGCGCATGGAATTCAACACCATGCCAGGTTGGGCCGGAAGCAGCTGGTATTTCTTGCGCTACATGGACCCTCAAAACGACGACTTTTTTGTGAGTCCGGAAAAAGTAGCTTATTGGCAAAATGTCGATTTATACATCGGTGGTTCAGAGCATGCTACTGGGCACTTGCTTTATTCCCGCTTCTGGACGAAGTTCTTGCATGATCTCGGTTATTTGCCTTTTGACGAACCTTTCGCCAAACTCATAAACCAAGGCATGATCTTGGGTAAAAGTGCCATTGCCTACATTGGCCCTGATCAAAAAATGTATTCTTATGATTGTTTGCCACAAGACCAAAATGGCTTCCGCGAAGTCAGGATCCTCATCGACCTGATCAATGACGACGAAAGCATCCAATTGGAAGCTTTACAGCAATGGCAACCACAATATGAAAATCTAGAATTCGTCAAAAATGATGCTGGTAAAGTCATCGTTAAACGCGAAGTTGATAAAATGTCGAAGCGTTGGTACAACGTCGTTACGCCAGATGACCTCTGCGAGCGTTATGGTGCCGATACCCTGCGAATGTATGAAATGTTCTTGGGCCCACTCGAACAGAGCAAACCATGGGATACCAAAGGCATTACAGGCGTACACGGTTTCTTGAAAAAATACTGGCGTTTATTCCACCAGAATGGCACTTTTGAAGTAAACGAAGGCGAAGCGAGCCCTGCGGCACTCAAAACCTTACACAAAACCATCAAGAAGCTCCGCGATGACCTCGAGCGCTTTTCGTTCAATACGGGTGTTTCAAGTTTCATGATTTGTGTCAACGAACTCACCGATCAGAAATGCAATAACCGCCATATCTTGGAGCAGCTCACCATACTAATGGCTCCTTATGCACCACATATTTGCGAAGAAATTTGGTCTCAATTGCAGCCGCAAAGCCCAACTATCTTCAATGAAAGCTACCCAGAACTCAACGAAGCTTACTTGACAGAATCAAGTTTCTCGTATCCGGTTTCTTTCAATGGCAAGATGCGCATGAAGGTAGAATTACCTTTGAACTTGAGCCCTGCTGAAATTGAAGCGGCTGTGATGGCCTTACCTGATGCACAAAAATGGCTCGAAGGCAAAACGCCTAAGAAGGTAATCATCGTTTCTGGGAAGATTGTGAATATTGTTCTTTAGGGTCAGACCTTACTTGAACAAAGAAAGCAAACTTGCTGCGTTTTTGACTTCAGTAATGAGTCCTTTGAGCGCTTCAGCATGCACATGAATTTGCGCACCACCCGCCATAAATTCAACACCAGGTGCATCGGCTTGCAGTTGCTTAAAGTAATTTGTAATAAAGCTTTGATCTACGGCAGTTAGCCAACTACTGAGCACAACGGTTGGTTTGAGTCTTTGAATGCAGTCCACCAAAGAATCGTAAGGTAAACTTTGCCCTAGGTAGTAAGTATAATAACCCTTGCTTCTCAATAAATATTGGTAGAACAGCAGCCCAATTTCATGCCAGTCATGTTCTGGCAAAAAGAGCAATGCCGACTGCGCGCCTTTATCCGGGATTCCTAACTTATCAATTTCAGTAATGACTTTCTGACGGATGAGGTTTGAAATAAAATGTTCCTGAGCCGCTGAAATGCTATTTACCAACCACATCACGCCAATTCTGTCAAGGAATGGAATCAGGTGTTCTGAAAAAGTATTTTCGAGGCCTTTTTGATGGATGAGGTCGTTGAGTGTATTTCTAAAAAGTTGTTCGTCGAGTTCGAGTAAAGCCAAAATCAGCTTTTCTTCTGCGTTGTCGATGGCAGGGCTAAGACGGATATCTGTGACCAATGCGTGGATGGCACTGGTTTCCATGGTGGCTATTTTTGAAATTTTAACCCCATTTTTATTTAATAAACTAACATTTAAAAGAAAAGATAAATCGGCATCAGAATAGGTTCTGATTTGCGTATCGGTTCTTTCCGGAATGAGCATGCCATAGCGCTTTTCCCAGATGCGAATCGTGTGGGCTTTGATGCCCGTAAGTATTTCTATATCTTTTATTTTATATTCTGCCATTGCGATGAGAGTTACTGCAAAACAACAGAGATTAAAGTTTGTTCAAAATGGGCAAAAATAAAAGTTTCAAATAACTTTGCAATATGCAAATCAAAACCGCAGAGTTCAGCATCTCTAATACCGAAGTTTCTAAATGCCCCACAGATGGCAAACCCGAATTTGCCTTTATCGGCCGCTCAAACGTCGGGAAGTCTTCACTGATTAATATGCTGACTTCTAAAAAAGGCCTCGCCAAAACATCCGGCACACCCGGGAAAACACAGCTCATCAATCATTTTCTGATCAATGAACAATGGTATATTGTCGATTTGCCGGGCTATGGCTATGCCAAAGTAAGCCGTTCACAACGCAGTTCTTTTGAACGTTTCATCTCTGACTACCTCACTAAAAGAGAAACGCTCATGAATATTTTTGTGCTTTTAGATGCACGTCTAGAGCCTCAAAAAATAGACCTCGAATTCATGAATTGGTGCGGAGAAAAAGGCTTGCCATTTTCCATGGTTTTTACCAAGATTGATAAGCTCTCAAGCACAGCTTTGCAAAAGAACTTGGCAAAGTACAAAAAGGAAATGCTCAAATATTGGGAAGAACTCCCGCCTGTATTTACCAGTTCGAGTGATTCAGGCTTCGGAAAAGAGCCGCTTTTGAACTACATCGAGCAAATTTTAGCCTGAGCCAATTCCTTTTGAATTTTCCTTCTGAATTCCTTATTTTTGCCACAAAAAGATAACAAAAATGGGAAGAGCGTTTGAATACCGTAGAGCAGCAAAAGAAAAGCGTTGGGACAAAATGTCCAAAATGTTTCCAAAATTAGGTAAAGCCATCACTATGGCTGCCAAAGAAGGCGGCATGGACCCAGCAACCAATGCCAAGCTCAGAACTGCCATTCAAAACGCGAAGTCTGAAAACATGCCCAAGGACAACATTGAGTCCGCAATCAAAAGGGCGGCCCAAAAAGATATCGCCTCTTTCACCGAAGTAAATTACGAAGGAAAAGGGCCGCATGGTGTTTTGGTTTATGTCGAATGTGCCACAGACAACCCAACGCGTACTGTTGCCAACGTTAAATCATACTTTAACAAAGCTGGCGGGGCAGTAGTGCCAAATGGTTCTATGGAATTCATGTTTGCTAGAAAGAGTGTTTTTGAAATCGCCAAAACACCCGAAATGGATCCCGAAATGCTCGAATTAGAACTCATCGATGCCGGTTGTGAAGAAATCGAAGTAGAGGAGGAGCAAATTGTTGTTTACGGCGACTACACAGCCTTTGGAACGATTGCGAAAGCATTAGAAGACATGCAAATTGAAGTTCAGAAATCGAGCCTGAAGCGCATCCCAACGAGCCCGGTAGAATTCTCTGAAGAACAACTCGTAGACATCGAGAAAATGCTCGACAAAATTGAAGACGACGACGACATTCAGCAAGTCTTTACCAATATTGCCTAATTTGCACACTAAAAACGCAGTTTTTGCGTTATAACCCTCTTTTTGCATTCATGCGTACAAGCCTAAATATCTTCCTGACCTCAATGCTGCTTTTGCTGTCATGGGCTTGTTCTACAGAAAACAATACGCCGCTCAATCGTTTTTATCACCAAACGACAGCCAAATACAATGGCCATTTCAATGCCAAAGAATTGATGCGTGTTTCGCTCAAGACCTATCACGATAGTCGCAAAGAGGATTTTTACACCATACTTCCCATCTTTCCTGTTCCTTCAGAAAAAGATGTCAAAGGCATGTTGCCTGCAATAGACACTGCCGTCATGAAGTGCTCTAAAGTGATCCTCAATCACAGCATGCCAACAGCTGAAAACATGTTTTATAAGTCTGTTGAGTACAACAAATGGATTGACGAAAACTGGTTAACTGTCGGAGAAGCCTTTTTTTATCGCCGTGACTACCAAAAAGCACTAGACAATTTTGAGTTTGTCAAGCGCTTTTTTGAAAAGGACCCCAGCACTTATGTCGCAAGCTTATGGATTGCGCGTATTTACATTGAACAGCGTAAATATGCCGATGCCAAACTCATTCTTGATGCACTCAATGAGCGCGCAGAATTGCAAAAAGACAAGAAAATCAAAGACTACATCCCATTTATTAAAGAAAAAAATCCGGAGGCTGGCCCCCAGATGTCCCGGAAATTGCAATACGAAATACACCGCACTTTTTCAGATTTAGCTTTGCGCCGCCGTGAATACGACCTCGCTATAGAAGGTCTCAAATTGGCAATAGACAAATGCCCAAATGCCAAAGAAAAAGCCAGGCTCAATTATATTTTGGCTCAAATTTACCAGCAACAAAACCTCATGCCAGAAGCCACTCAGCGCTATGGCAAGGCTTACAAAGCAGCAGCCTCTCCAGATATTGCTTTCAATGCGCGTCTGAATAGGGCTATTTCTAGCGGAGACCAAAGGCTCATGTCTGATCTTCAAAAAATGCTCAAAGATGCCAAAAACGCTACTTTCAAAGACCAGATTTACTACGCAATGGCCCTCATGGAACTCAATAAGGGCAACAAAGAACTAGCCAAATCACACCTGACTTCATCGGCATTTTATTCCAACAACAATAAGCGTCAGCGTGCACAATCCTATGAAAAATTAGGCGATATTTCTTTTGCTGACAAAAACTATGTCTACGCTCAAAAATACTATGACTCTAGTTCAAGGTTCATCACCGACGATTACCCGAACGGTGAACAAATCAAAAGCAAAGCGAGCAAATTAGCAGACCTCGTTAAAGCCATAGAAACAGCTCAGTTTGAAGATTCTGTGCAGCGTATTGCAGCGTTGTCTGAAAAAGACCGCGAAGATTTTCTGAAAGAAACTTTAAAGCAAATTAAAAGAGAAGAACAGCGTCGCAAAGAATTAGAAGCTGCTAAATTACTTGCACTGCAGCAAAGCCAAACGACCGCCACTACCGGTAACGCCAATAAGTTCATTTTCAATAACCCGAAATTGCGCGAAGATGGCTACAACGAGTTCCGCAAAAATTGGGGCGTCCGTGAAAACACCGATGACTGGCGCCGTAGTGAACGCATCATTCTAAATGCCAACATTGACCCACTTAGCCAAGACTCTACGCAACAAGCTGCAGGAGGCGCGCCAAAACAAGATACGCTCAGTATCGAAACACTTTTGGCAAATATTCCGCTCACACCTGAAGCACTCAAAAGTTCTCAAGAACGTTTGTTAGATGCACTTTATACTTCTGGGGTTCTCTACAAAGAGATCCTCAATGAAAGTGAATTAGCAGCTGCACAATTTTTAGCGATCCTAGAAATGAATCTCAATCACCCGACTGATTTGTCTGCAGCCTTCCAACTTTACAAAATTTACGAAAACGGCCCTGAAGCGGCCCAATATAAGGCCTACATCCTCAAAAAATATCCGAGTTCTGATGCCGCAAACTTTTTCCGCGATCCAGATTTCTACGTGAAGCAAAAACTAAGTGCCCAAAAAGATCAGGCAGCGTATCTCGCATTACTTGAAAAATATGAGCAGGCCTATTACACGCAAGTTTTGAGTGCCACACAACCAATTGTCGACAACGACCCATCTAATGCTTACCGTGCTGAATACCTCTTATTAAATGCATTGGCCTTTGGGCAGCTCAATGAAAATAAACAATTATTGGTACCAAAATTACAGCGCATCATCGACGAAAAACCTAAGTCAGACCAAGCTGTACGCGCACAAGAAATGATTCAAACGATTCAAAAAGGGGTTTCGAAATTTGAAGTGGGCACCAAAAAAGAGTCTTCTATTTATTCAACGGATATCAGCGGCACTCAGTTTGTAATTGTCTTGCTCGATGAAGATGAAGAGGCAGATGATCTCAGAACCGCTGTTGCCAACTTCTCTACCAAGGCCTACAAAACAGTCAAAGTGAAAGTTTCGGTTAAAACCACGGTGGCTGAAAATAATTTTGTGCTTGTTGCAGACTTCCCGTCGGCCAAGATTGCCTGGGACTACCTGAACGCCTACAAGGCCGGTTTCGAGTATCTCGATGACTATCAAAACAATAAAATTTACATAATCAGTCAAGAAAATTTGAAAAAGTTGATAGAAAGCTCGAAATTTGATGATTATAAAGCATTTTTCATCGATAATTACTAAGCTCTTATGCTAAGAAAAGACATTTTCGGGGGTTCTAGCCAGGTTGATCACGCAGACCGTCTCAACAAAATTGTAGCCGGAACAGAAATCAACGGTGACCTCACCTCAGATTCAAATATTCATCTCGAAGGCGAAGTAAATGGCAACGTTTCTTGTGCTGGCCGTGTCGTGATTGGTAGTTCAGGTAAAATCAATGGTAACCTTGTTTGTGTGCATGCGGAAATCGAAGGCGCCATGGAAGGGCAACTAATGGTTGAAAATCTGCTTGTATTGCGTTCAACTGCCCGTATCAAAGGCGATATTCAAACCATGAAGTTGCACATCGAAGAAGGTGCATTCTTTGAAGGTGCTTGTGTCATGCGTGCAGGGGTAAGCGCTCCAAAGCTTGATTCCGAGCCTGCTTTCGACGAATAATCTTGGCTTCTTCCTCCAATCCTTATCTCCGATTAAGTGCAGCAGCAATTCAAATGGCCGCTGTCATCGGTGGTTTTTCGTGGTTGGGTTCTTTCCTTGATTCAAAATACCATACTGCTCATTCACTCTGGACGATCGTCCTTGGCTTACTCGGTGTAGGAATTGGCTTATATCTCGTGATAAAAGAAGTGCTTGCCATTTCAAAAGAAAAATAACTTGAAAAAGCGTATCACTTTGGTGTCTTATCTTTTGAGCATGCTCGCTATCCATGGCGCATTTGCTATTTTAGCTTTGCTCGAGATATTTAAAATCAGTTCAACCCATTTGTTGTTGGCCCAGCTCAGTTCGTTCTTCATCATTTTAGTTTCGGCGGCCATTCTTTTTTTGAAAAACACAGGCGACCAAAGCGCATTTACTTTTCGCTTGTTGATCCTCATGACCACCCAAATGTTGGGCTATTTATCGATTCTTTTGGCTTTTATTTATACCAATCAGGCCGCCCAATTTGTGTTTTACATGCTGGGTTTGGCACTGTCGGTCTTAGTGATTCAAACGAGTTACTTAGTGCGTAGGCTCAAATGAGTTCAGAAACTTATAAAAGAGCGTCGCTAAATCTTCGAATTCGGTAAAACTTAGCGCCTCATATTTATCATGGATGTCATGATAATTTTTGTTGGGCCCCATGGTATAAACAAAAAATGCAGGCACTCCTTTTTCCGTAAAGAAATAATGATCTGAATTGGCTGCCGGGCCCCTTGATTTAACTTGAGTTAGGTAGGATTCTTCTAGATTGAGTTCTTTCAAGCTGTCAAATTCAGGTTTAAATAGCGTGGCATTCACCACTGTTATCCCTTCTTCACCGCTTCCCATGATATCGGTATTCAGTAAAAAGCGAATATCCTTAAGCGGAATAATTGGGTGGGCTACGAAATATTCAGAGCCTAATAAACCAGCTTCTTCACCACTGAAGGCAATAAATACATAATTGAAATTCGGGTTGCGTTCTTTGGCGAGTTTTTGCGCGAGGTAAAGTAGCATCCCAACTCCAGAAGCGTTGTCATTTGCCCCCGGAAAATAAGTGTTTTGCCCCATCATTCCCAAATGATCGTAGTGGGCAGTGAGCACAATGTAAGGTTTGTTCTTGGCTTTTTGTGCAGCGGGCAAATAGGCGAGTACATTCGAACTTTTATAAGCCGGATAAAAAACGCTTTCCAAGTGAATATTGGCCGAGCTAGGTTGTGAAACAAACTTATCTGCTTTAGCAATAAATGCTGGGTAGGGCAGCACCGTCTGACTCACAGACCACGTGAGTTTATTTGTGGTGATTTCAAGGACAGCTGCAAATTGTTGTAATTCTTTAAGGCGTGCTTGCAGGACTTTATTGGTATCTCCACCAAAACCAGAAGTTTTAACCACCAACATGCGATCTTTAGGACAGGGCCTAAAGGCATTTACGTTGCGATACAGCGACTTTATATTACAATAGACCAAAGTATATTGCTGAGGCGCTTGAACGCCCGCAGAAGCAGGGTCAACCAGGTAGTCAATGCCAGGCTGCAAAGTGTCATTGCCTACTATGAACTGACACGCCCCCGGAAAGGACTGAACAGGAAAACTAAAATTTTGAAAATAGTTGTTGCGCTTAAGCGCTTGCAAGCCAATTTTTTGAAATTCTTGGGCAATAAATGTTGCTGCCTTTTCGCAGCCTTGATTGACATAGCCGCGCCCAGCATAGGTCGGCGAACAAAGTGTAGAAATGGCTTCCTGATAAGGATACGTTTGGGAGAACCCAAAACTAATGAAGCCACAAAAGAGAAAGCTAAGCGCCAGCCGCATGACGTCTGCAGATCTTGTAAATGAAATCTTCAACGATTTCTGATTCGGTGTCCCAGTTAAAAGATTGAGACAATTCAGCTAGCATATTGCGTGCTGCATCCATGTTGGTCAATTGATCAAGTTGCTTCACAGAGCTAGAGAAATCATCAGAAGACCCATCGAAAAGCTCGTTGATGAATTGTAATTTTTCGTTAAGTGTAAAGGCACCAGCTAATGTTTCTAATGGGAAAATACTGCGGTTGTCTCTGATATTTGCCTCCATTTCTGCCATCCAAATAGGTTGATCAGCTGAAAATTGAGGTTCGTAATTGGTTTGTGGAACTTCAATAGGTGTCTCTTCGATGAACGGTTCAGGGTTTATATTTTGTGCTTCCTCTTCCTGCTCCTCTTCCTCTTCAAGTTCATCAACTGAAGCGAAGCTATTTTCTGTTGTTTCTTCTTCTTCCTGCTCTTCCTCAACTTCAGGTTCATCAACTGAAGCAAAGCTATTTTCGATTACTTCTTCCAAGATTTCATTTTTGAAACCTAATTCTTCCTCAACTTCCTCCTCAAGCGGATAGCTTACTTTTTCTTCTTCAATGATTGGATCTTCATTGGCGAAAGTCACTTCAAACTCGGGTTCTGAGCCAAGATCAATTGCCCCGAATAAATCGATAGGAGTTTCGATTTCAGGCTGTCTGATACTTGCAGAAACAACGGGTGCAGAAACACCAAGTACGTTGGTTTCGTAAATTTTGTAGCGCATAATGACCATGCGCTCGTAGAGTTCTTTGGCGTCTTCAACAAGCAATTCCATATCTTCCGGACTTAATTGACCAGATTCGAGTTTTTCAAGACCAGATTCGAGGTGGCCAAGGATAGTTTTGATCATTAGAGAAGGACTTTTTTCAGACATTGCTTATAACTTATTAATTTCGTGCAATCGGGAACCCAATTGAACCTGAACCAAAATTAGAAAACATTTCATAATCTGATTCACTGACACTATGTTTTTAGAGCAATTTAGCAAAGATAAAGGGCAACTTGGTTCAATTGAAGTTATTTGTGGTTCGATGTTTTCAGGCAAGACCGAAGAACTTTTTCGAAGATTGCGTCGTGCACAATTTGCAAATCAGGCCATTTTATTAGTCAAGCCAAGTATCGATGAGCGCTATGCCAGTGAAGAAGTCGTGAGTCATGTGGGTCAAAGTTGGGCAGCCTTGCGTTGTCAGCAAGCACAAGAAATTTTGGATTTATGGAAGGGGGAACACATTGTTGCCATTGATGAAGCTCAGTTTTTCGATCAGCAAATTGTTGCGGTTTGCACTGAACTGGCCAATAAGGGTGCGCGTGTCATCATTGCTGGTCTCGACATGGACTACTTGGGGCAACCCTTCGGCCCAATCCCACAATTAATGGCAATTGCAGAATATGTCAGTAAAGTTCATGCGGTTTGCGTTGAGTGCGGTAATTTGGCACACTTCTCTTACCGAACGGTAGCTCAAACCGAACAAGTTTTGGTAGGTGCCGTAGAAAAGTACAAACCTTTGTGCCGTTCTTGTTACCAACAAAATAATTCATGAAACTAGCCCTCCCAAGCCTTGAATTCCAAAAAATAATTGCAGCCACAAGCACTATGGAGCAGGCTCAAGAGCTTGTTATTCATGAAGTAGTTTACGATACCCGAAAAATAACCAGAACAGCTGGCGTTGTATTCTTTGCTTTACAGGGCCCAAAACAAAATGGACATGTCTTTGTCCAACAAGCTTACGAACTGGGCATTAAACATTTTGTAGTCGAAGAACTACCCGTAAAAATGCATGCCGATGCGAGCTATTATTTAGTTGACGATGCTCTAGCAGCTTTACAAAAACTTGCTATTTACCGACGCAGCCAATTAAAGTATCCGGTAGTAGCCATTGCCGGATCCATCGGAAAAACAACAGTCAAAGAATGGATTCATCATTTGTTAGCGGGACAGCTACATGTGGTTCGGAGCCCAAAAAGTTATAATTCTCAGTTAGGGGTTGCGCTTTCAATTTTAGAATTACCGCTCGAAGCTGATCTTGCGCTCATTGAAGCAGCAGCCACCAAACCTGGCGAAATGTTGAAGCTGCAAGCCATGATACAGCCAAACTTTGGTCTTGTTACGAATGATCACTTGCGCGGTAATGAATTTAAAGACCTCGACCAATATAAAGCTGAACTCCAAATTCTTTTGCAAACTTGCGAGTGGGTGCTAACAGACGAAGTTCTTCAAGGAACTCAAAACAAGGACTTCCTCGATTTAGCTCAATTCATTCCATTCAAAGATCCCGCAAGTGTTCAAAATGCACGTTTAGCACTGGCATTTGCCCTCAAGTTTGCAGCTGTTACAGTCAAAAATATCACTTCGCTTCCTCGCTTGGCCTTGCGTCTTGAAACATTTGAGGGTATTCAAAATGCAACGCTGATACAAGATGCTTACACCCTAGACCTATTGGCATTCGAAGGTTCTTTGGCCTTTTTGAAAACGTTGTCAGCGGGTAGAAAAACGTTAGTGTGTTGTTATCTCAAACCCGAGCAGCTTTCTCAAAAAACAGCCATTGAAGCACTGATTCAAGCGTATGACATCGATCGCTATTTTATCTGGGAAGAAATCCCTGAACAGTTGCCTGATATCCAAAATCAGGTGGTATTGATCAAAGGGAACGACCTCAAAGCCAATCAAAGATTACTTGAACAATGGTGCTTGAAAAAGCACAGCACTAGTGTTACCTATGATTTGGCAGCACTCAAACACAACCTGAATCAATACCGTCAAATGCTAAAGCCCCAGACCAAGCTGCTTGTTATGGTCAAGGCCCAGGCCTACGGGGCGGGTCATGGTCAGTGGGTTTCAGAATTACTCAGGAGCGGTGCTAATTACCTTGGAGTGGCCTACGCAGATGAAGGTCAAGAACTCCGGGCACAAGGCATCCAAGCACCTATCCTCGTGATGAATGCTGAGCCAGAGGCTTTTGCCACGTGCATTAACGCCCAATTGGAGCCGGCAATTTACAGCCTCGAGCAATTGGATATTTTTATTCGCCAATTGATTTCTCGCGGCATAGAAAACTATCCAATTCATATTAAGCTAGACACAGGCATGCACAGGCTTGGTTTTCAAGAGCAAGATGTATCGGTTTTAATTGAAACATTATTAGCACAGCCTGAAGTGCAAGTCAAGAGCATATATAGCCATATGGCTTGCGCAGATGAACCCAAGCATCCAATCAATCAGCAGCAAATTCATTTATTTGAGGCGCTTAGTCAGCAAATCATGGCTGCGTTACCTTATACGGTTTTGTGCCATTTACTGAATTCCGAGGGGGCCGCTCATTTTCCGGAGGCACAATTCGATATGGTTCGACTCGGGATTGGTTTATTTGGCATCAATCACGACCCGCAGTTTGCACAGCAACTTAGACCCGTGTTATCTTGGCACAGCAGTATTTCCCAAATAAAAACACTTGAAGCAGGCACTTGTGTCGGATATGGCTGCAGTGAGCGCGTTGAAGCAAAACAAGATATTGCCATTATTCCGGTTGGTTATGCAGACGGCTTCAAGCGAAATCTTGGCGAAGGAAAAGGTGGCGTATTCATTAATGGAAAATTTTGCCCAACTATTGGCCGTGTTTGTATGGACATGATCATGGTTCGTGTATCACCAGAGGTGACACTGACAGATGAAGTAGAAATTATCGGCAGCCATCAATCGCTCCTGAGTTTTGCAGCTGCTGCGGATACAATTCCTTATGAAATACTTACAAGTATCTCACCTCGTGTTCAACGAATTTATACGAATGACTAATTTTACTTAAATTTAAAAGATGAAAATTATCCTCTCCCTCTTGTTTGTGCTGTCGAGCTTCATGACTTTCGCTCAGCAACCCTCCAATGACCACGACACCACTAAATTTCTTATTGTCCGCAACAACGGTATCGAGTACGTGGGTGAAATCCTTTCTGACGATGGTCGTGAAATCTTATTGAAAACGGTTCAATTAGGAAACATTTATATTCTAAAATCAGAAGTCAAAAGCATCACTAAAGTAGACATGCAAAATGACTACAAAGCCGGAGAATTCTTAGGACAGGGTGTGTTTACCACGCGTTACCAGTTCACTACAAACGCTTTTCCAATTCAAAAAGGTGAGAATTACGCCATGGTCAACCTTTATGGCCCTGAGGTTCACCTATCTGTTGCTCAAAATTTTAGCGTTGGGGTGATGGCTACCTGGATTGCCAGCCCAATTGCCCTTGCTTTCAAATACACCATCCCAACACAAAACCCTAAATTAAATTTTGGCTTAGGCACCTTGCTCGGTTCATCGGGGTATTTCAACCAAGGAAAAGGTTACGGTGGCTTACACTGGGCCATGGCGACCTACGGCACCCGCAGAACCAATGCGACATTATCTTTGGGCTATGCGTATTTCAATTCAGGCTTTAATTTTATCAATGACTACACCTATTACACACCCGGAACCTATGCTGCGGTGCTCCAACAAGGTGTCTATACTTTTCCTACACCTGAAACCATCAATTACCAAAATGAAGTGGGCAATTTTAAATCACCAATAATTGGTATTTCTGGGATCACTGCTATTGGTAAAAAGGCCAGCTTTGTTTGGGATGCCATGATCATCACGGGTACCACCCGAAAAGTATTTGACTATCAGCAAATTGATTACTATTACGATCCAACTACGGGTCAGCCACTTTCTGTTGTTTTTGGTGACCCATTTGCTGAGGTAAAGGCAACAAATGTGATTTTCATGCCAGGTATGCGTTTTCAAAAAGATCAAAACCGTGCGTTTCAGGTCACACTCGCAGGTATTATCGGAAAGCGAGAAGTGAAAACCAATACAGAGACTTACACGAACAATTACTCTTTTCCAATTCCAATGCTGAGTTGGTTTTATAAGTTTTAAAAATGGAGAGCACGCAGGATCAACTCTTTCAGTTAATCAAGTCTAAGTTGGCTCCCGGAGATGCCTTAGGCCATGTCCTGAGCGAGACCCTGCACATCAGTATGGATGCCGCATATCGTCGTATGCGCAATGAAACGGCCCTCACAATTGATGAAATCAAAAGACTTTGTAAAAGTTTTGACATCTCTTTTGACGCACTCATTCAGCAACAAAAAAGCAATGTCATTTTTAGGTATACGCCGCTCAACGCGTATGATTTTTCCCTTGAATCTTACCTTGAGGGCATTCTAGACGCTTTTGAAAGGCTTAAGCACCTCGAGGATCCAAAAATCATGCTGACCATCAACAACACGCACTTCTTTCAGTTGTTGAATTTTCCGCAGCTGGTGCGTTTTAAGTTGTTTTTTTGGGCCAAGACGCATCTGCAAATCCCTGACTATAAAGACGTCTTATTCAAGCACGAAAAAACTACAGAGCGGGCATTTGAATTAGGGAAATCGATTCTTCAAGCCTACAACACCATCCATTCGGTAGAAATTTTTGACCCTGAGCTCATGCGCGGGTATCTTCGACAAATTCTATATTACTATAAATCGAATCAGTTTGAAGATCCACAATACGCCTTGTTCCTCTGTGATCGCCTCTTGATGTTTTCGGCGCATTTGCGTGAGCAAGCGGATCATGGCAAGAAGTTTATTTACGGCACCCAAGTACCGGCCACTGGTAATCGTTTCGAGATGTATTTCAACGAAACAATCAATGCTGACTCCGCATTTTATTATGAAAGCAAAGACAAGCAAGGCTTGTTTTTAAGTCATAATATCATGAATTATTTGCAAACTACAGATGCCCAATATGTTCAGGATGCCAAGCAAGTCATTGATAAACAGTTGGCTAACTCTAGCCTTATCTCAGAAGTGAATGAAAAGGAACGACGCAATTATTTTGCAGAGTTTGAGCGCACCATTGGTTTGTTCCGAAAAAAGATAGAAGCAGATCTCGAGTTTCACTCTTAGTTGCGAAAAATGCAACTCAACGCTTTTTAGCTTCGCAATTCAGTTTTCCGCCCCGTATATTTTGTTCTTCCTTTGTCAGACCAAAATGTATACTATGAAAACAAAAAAATTACATTCAGCACTTTTATTGGTCGCCATTCTGTTTGGTTTGAACACCACTTGTTTGGCGCAACCAAATGCAACTATTGCAGTTGCAAACCCTAATGTCAACACCCTAACCATTAAACCTGAGGCCGCTGCTAAAATGATGCGCCTAGAATTGATCAAAATCAATAAATACAAGGTTTATGATGAGTTTGACATGAACGAGGTCATTAAAGCAAAAGAAGAGTACAAAACTGGTTGTTACGGCCAAAGTTGCCTCACTAAACTTGGTGAAGAATTAAAAGTAGACTACGTGATGTCTGGTAGTATTGACGGTCTAGGCAACAAAATTGTCATTACCATAAAAATCATCGACGTCAAAAATCAAGCGCTCTACAAGTCTTCTGTCAGAGAATTTGATAATCAAGAAGCCGAAATTCAACGCATGATCGAAATCGTGTTAGCTGATATGCACGGAATCACGGTAGATAAAGTTATTATAGACCGTTTGGCCTTTAAAAATGAGATTATTACTTCAAACAATATCGGTAAAGTAAACAACTCAGGTCCTAGAATTGGTTTTGCTTACTTAACAGGATCTGTAAATGAGTTTGCAACACGCGCCTCAAAATACGGCGGTTTGGGTATTCAGCCGTTTACATCTATGATTGGCTACCAAATTGAAGGCCAATATGTAGGCACTGAAAATTTCTCGGCACTTGTTGAAGGCATCATCAATGTTTCTGGTCTCGAGCAAGGACAGTTCGTACCTTCGATTTCTTTACTAAATGGATTCCGTTTTGGAAAGGCAAATTGGGAATTTGCGTTCGGCCCACGCTTTGGCATCTCTACTACATCTCAAGGATTTTTTGATGTCGACAATAAGTATTCATCTGATGGCCGTTATTTTTCTGAATCTGATTGGTATACTTATGCAAATACCCAAAACAGCAATAACCCAGGTGCAACGCCTCTTGATCCATACATTCCAGGAAATAACTACGCTTTCGAAAAGAACTTTGACAGAAGAGGGTCTAAGGCCTTGGCAACAACTTTCTTGATTGCCTTCGGTAGAACTTTCCAAGCAGGCGCCTTGAATATTCCTGTGAATATTTTCTACAGCTCACAAAAAGGCGGAGGATACGTTGGTGTTAACATGGGCTTCAATGTTCAAAAGAGCAAGCAGCCGATTAACAAAACCACCAGCCCAGGACGTTATTATTAATTAAAAAAAATTCAAAATGTTTTCACACGCTTTTCATAAGTTGTGTTTGGTGATGGTGCTCTGCTTCCTTGGAAGTCAGAGCACTTTCGCACAAACGCCAAGTTCAACTCAAACGAGTTCTGATACTACCAAATATATCATTGTCAAAAATGATGGGAATGAATACGTTGGTTTGCTGTTATCTGATGACGGCCGGGAGGTCTTGATTCAAACCAAATCGCTTGGTAAAATTTATATTCCAAAAAGTGAGATCAAATCGATCAAACCCGTAGACTATACGGAGGATGTTGCAAAAGGAGTGGTGAGCAGTGCAGGTGTTTTCACGACGCGTTATCAGTTCACTACGAATTGCTTCCCTATTAAAAAAGGCGAAAATTATGCGATGATCAACCTCTTTGGCCCAGAGGTACACTTTGCGGTACACAAAGATTTTTCAATTGGTGTGATGTCAACTTGGATCGGTTCACCTCTCGCCTTGGCCTTGAAATATACCAGAGGAACAGCCAATCCTAAAATCAATTATGGGGTAGGTACTTTACTTGGAACCTCTGGGTACTTAAACCAAGGAAAAGGTTACGGAGCTTTACATTGGGGAATGATCACTTATGGCGATCGCCGCAACAACGCCACACTTTCTGTTGGTTATGGTTATGTGAATGAAGGGTCAAATAGTTATTCGTATCCTGAGCCAGTTTTTGTCCCAGGGACCTATCCAAACATGGGTTTTGGATCTTATCCCATTCAAGGTTATGAAGACGTCAGTTATTCGTTTAAGGCAAGAGCACCCATCATAGGTTTGGCAGGTCAATTAAAAGTAGGGAAAAGGGCAAGTTTGATCTATGATTGTATGTATATCATGGCAAAAACTTCAAACAAAAGTGCAGGTCAGACATTTGAATATAGTTGGGATGCTCAGGAAGTAACTATCGGTGAATGGACAAAGAACCCTGGCAGAAAACAAAATGTCCTCGTTATTATGCCAGGAATGCGCTTTCAGAAAAACGATAGCCGCGCTTTCCAAATCAGTTTAGCCGGAGTCATTGTACCAAATGAAATTTCCTTCCCCCTGCCAATGGCAAGTTGGTTCTTTAGATTTTGATGTTTTTTATGTCGCGGTCTCTGCGTAAATTTGTTTGCTAATGCTGAAGTTGTATCTTCACGGAAACATCTAAAAAACACTTCATGAGCGCTTTGCTCTTTCTGTTCATTTTTAAATCTTGGTGGCTTTCTGGGCTCTTTTTATTTGTGCTCCTGATTTTAATTTTGGTATTTATCAGGCGCCGCATTGAGTCAAACCGAAGAAATCAAGTAAGGCTAGAAGTAAAGATTGCCGAAAGAACCAAAGAGATCAGGCTACAAAAGACCAAAATTGAAGAACAAAAAAGATTGCTTGAGGAGGAAAAAAATAAAGTACTCGAGCAGCAGTCTTTACTGCAAATAGAAAAAGATAAAACGGAACAATGGCTACTCAATACGCTGCCTTCGCAGGTTGTGATTGAATTAAAGCGCAATGGAAAAGTAAAAGCCCAGGCCTTTAAACAGGTTTCTATCATGTTTACAGATGTCGTGGGCTTTACCCGTATCTCTGAGTCCATGGCCCCAAGCCGCATTGTCTCTAAATTAGACGTCCTCTTCCAGAAGTTCGATGAAATCATTCAGGCCAATAACCTTGAAAAAATCAAAACCATCGGAGATGCCTACATGTGTGCGGGAGGCGTTCCGGTTGAGAACTCAACTAACCCCATAGATGCTTGTTGTGCTGCGCTACAAATCCAGGCTTTTATGGACAAACTCAAATACGAAGCCATAGCCGACCACGAAGATTACTGGGAAATCAGACTCGGCATCAATACGGGGCCAGTTATTGCCGGGATTATCGGTAATATCCGTTTGGCCTATGATGTTTGGGGTTCTTCCGTGAACTTAGCACAGCGCATGGAAATGCTTGGCGAACCCGGAAAAGTGACCATTACCGGGAATACTTTTCAGCACATCGAACCTTATTTTGAATGTGATTACAAAGGCAAAGCACTCACAAAGTCTCGAACCAAAGTAGACATGTATGTAGTTCAGCGCATCAAACCTGAACTTTCGGTCAATGGGGAGGGGCTCATTCCAAATTCGCGTTTTGAAGAGATCAAGAAACTGCACCACTACAGCTCGATCAAATACTACAAGGCAGAGCACCACGTCATGAATATCTTGGAGAAAAATTTACCCGATGGCCTCCATTATCATTCAATCAAGCACACCAAAGACGTTGTCAAGTCTGTAGAGCGTATCGCCTTGCTTGAAGGTGTCACCGATGAGGGGCTTTTCCTTTTGAAAACTGCCGCTATCTTCCACGATGCTGGTTTTATTGAAAAATATGACCACAATGAAAGCATTGGTGCTAGAATGGCACAAGAAATATTGCCAAAATACGGTTATACAGATCAACACGTGAAAACCATTGTGGAGCTCATTCATGCCACTGAAATTCCGCACAAACCCATCAATAAATTACAAGAAATTATTTGTGATGCCGACCTCGATTACCTAGGCCGCGATGACTTTGAAATGATTGCAGATAATTTAAGAAGAGAGCTCACCGAGATGGGAAAAATTGGCTCTCGAAAAGAGTGGGATCAAATTCAAGTTAAATTCCTGAATCAGCATCAATATTTTACGCAAACTGCCTTACAGTCTAGGCAAAAGAAAAAAGCAGAAAATCTTCAGGTAGTGGTGGATCGGCTTGCAGCTGACACTTATCTAGATTGATTTGTCAAGTTTCCCTTACAAAAAATGGGGGTTTCTTTGTTTTGGCTTGTCCTTTTTAGTGTTTGCCTCTAAAGCATAGCCATAACTTAGATTCAAAATAGCTCTGTTCAGCGCTCCGGGGTTATGAATCCTTTGGTCATAGATGTAGGCAATTTCAAGATCGCTAGCGCCTTTTAAATCAATTGCTACGCCGACATTCCAGCGAATTCGGTTTAAATGATAGCCTACCTGGCCATCCATCGGGTTAAAGAATAACTCCATCCCTGCTTTGGGGGTGATTTTTGAATTATCAAGGTTATAGGCAATACTTGGTTTGAAGCGAAAAGCATTGTTAAACTCTGAACCAAAATCAGTATCTGAACGATTGGCCGAAAACTGATAACGCATCCTCAAACCTAGTTCAAACCGTTCGATTTCATGCGCAAATTGCAAATTCGCATTCAAGCGATGTTGGATTGTAAAGTTTCCAAAATCATCTTTGGAGCCTATTAGGCGGTAGTCAAGGGAAGGTTTGAGGTACTTATTGATTTTGTATTTATAAGAAACCTGCGGAAAAATGGTCTGAAGCCCAGCAACATCAAATCGGGTAGTGAGGTCTAGGCCTAAACTTTGTTTTTTATCAATTTTATAACTCAGGCCAAGTTCATTCCATGATTGAAAAACCGTGCTATTTTGAGCATACCCTAAAAACGGCAGCAGACTAAAAAGAAGTAAATACCGCAGCATTATCGAGTCACAATAATTTCACCTAGGTCGATGACATCATTCTTACCAACTTCAATAGTGAATTTGACAGGTACTTTAGTGTAGTAGTCGTCATCGTTGTTGGTCACGTTATTGCCAGTATTGAATACTTCGTTGTATGCGAAAACAGTATAAGTACCTGGAAACAGGTTATTGAAGCTAAAAGCTCCATCGTAATTACATTCTATTTTGTCGTCAAAAATGCTGTCTTGTGTTCCGTATACGATATAAACGTCTTCTGTAGAACCAGGGTAGCTTACCGTCTGAGCTAAAACACCATTGATATAAAGCTTTTCATTTACGGTTAATTTGCCAACAATTTTACTGCGACCACCTACGCCTTCATATTTTTTACAAGCAGAAAGGATGAGAATCGAACTAATAAGGAGTGCAAAAAAGCTAAATTTTTTCATTTCGAGAATTTTTATGGCAATGTTAAGAAAAAAACAACTTTTCGCGCGAAGTTACGTCTGCTTGTTTGGATAAAAATTGATATTTCAGTAATATTACCAAGCTAAACTCGCATTAATGAAACACTTACTACTCTCCATACTTTCATTATTCATTTTTTACACCTCTTTACCTGTCTTTGGCCAGGTTGTCATCAACGAGTATTCTTGTTCGAACGTAACGGGTATTGTAGATGCTTATGGTGAGCGTGAAGATTGGGTAGAATTGTATAATTCGAGCGCTGCAGCAGTAGATCTCACAGGCTGGTTTTTATCAGATAAAGCCACAAACCTGACCAAATGGCAAATACCGAGTGGCTCAATCAATGCCAACGGATTCAAAATGGTATTTTGCTCTAAAAGAAATACTGTAAACGGTACCCAATACCATCCTAACTTTAACCTTTCCCAGACCGAAGGCGACTGGATTATTTTGTCCAATCCTTCAGCAGTAGTCGTGGATTCCTTCAAAATTGTTCATCTTACTAAAGCGAATCATTCTGTTGGGCGTTCTACCAATGGCGCAAACGATTTTAAGTTATTTACCACCCCAACACCAAATGCCAACAATGCCGGTGCGGTTGATTTTTATCCGCCAAAGCCGGTTTTCAGTTTGGCACCAGGTTTTTATGCCGGTGCGCAAACTGTTAGCATCACTTGTGCTGATCCTACGGCCACTATTCGCTATACCCTTGATGGTTCTGATCCAACGCCTACTTCAACGGCCTATTCAGGCCCAGTCAATATTCCGAGTACCAAAGTACTTCGTGCTACTGCATTTGGCCCTACCTTATCTTCCTTTACCGAAACGAATACTTATTTTATCAATGTGAACCATACGGTTCCTGTTGTATCAGTTTGTTCGCAAGGGGTTTATACTTTGGTAGCTAACGGTAGCCAAAACCCGCCAAATCGCATCGGATCATTTGAGCTTTTTGAGCAAGATGGCTCCTTTATCGATGAAAGTGAAGGTGATTTCAACAAACACGGTAATGACTCATGGTCCTATCCGCAACGCGGCTTTGATTTTGTTTGTCGCGATCAATATGGGCATAACGGTGACCTCGAACACGAAATTTTTCCCGAAAAAGACCGCGATGCTTTTCAGCGCGTCATCTTAAAGCCGGGTGCGAGCGATAATTATCCATTCGAACAAGGAGCCCACATCCGCGATGCTTTTATTCATACTTTGTCCATCCGCGCAGACATGAGACTCGATGAGCGCACGTGGCGCCCTGCTGTTGTTTACCTCAACGGTAACTATTGGGGGGTCTATGAAATCAGAGAAAAAGCCGATGACCACGATTATGCGGATTATTATTACGGGCAAGATAAATACAACATGCATTATCTCAAAACTTGGGGTGGCACATGGCAAGAGTATGGTTCACCAAATGCGCTTCCGGCCTGGAATAATCTAAAAAATTATATCCTGACCAATAATATGGGTAATCCGGCAAACTTCAATTATGTGGATTCCTTATTCAACTGGAAATCTTTGGCTGATTATTTCATGATCAATTCCTATACTGTAAACCAGGATTGGTTGAATTGGAATACGGCATGGTGGAGAGGCCTTGATACGAATGGCAATCACAAAAAGTGGGGTTATGCACTTTGGGACATGGATGCTACTTTTGGTCATTATATCAATTACACGGGTATTCCGGATCCTTCAGCAAACGCCGATCCATGCAATGCAGAAAACTTACCAAACCCGGGTGGCCAAGGACACACAGACATCCTTGAAAAACTCATCAATGAGAACCCGGTCGTGGAGCAGTATTACATCACGCGCTATATCGACCTCATCAATACCTCATTTAGTTGCGCCAGTATGTTGGCTTTACTGGACAGCATGGTCAATGAACTAGATCCAGAGATGACAGCTCACTGCGCCAAATGGGGTGGCAGTTATGCAGGTTGGCAATCCCGCGTGACTCAATTACGAAACTTCATAAATCAGCGCTGTCTTGCCTTAGAGCAAGGTCTCATTGATTGCTATCAGTTGACGGGTCCTTTTCCCGTAACTTTTGATGTTACACCTGCTGGTGCAGGAACAATCCAAGTGAACTCTGTGAATCCGCCGAATTACCCGTGGGTGACCGAATATTTTGGAGGCATTCAAACCTTGCTTTCCCCAACACCTGCACCAGGCTTTATTTTTAGTCATTGGACAGTCACCACGGGGCCATTAGCGCTTCCTGCCACTACTGCCAATAATGCCATTACCATTAATGGCCCAGAAACCATTGTCGCTGTATTTATTCCAGATAATCCTGACCTAGATGGCGACGGTTGCCTAAATGTCGATGAAAATCTTTTGGGCACAAGCCCTAGCAACCCAGATACAGATGGCGATGGTGAAAATGACTGTGCTGAAATTGGCAACGTTGGTGCGCCTACGGATACCGATGGCGACGGCATCATTGACGCCCTAGAATCATCTATTATTGATACCGATGGCGACGGTGTTATGGACGAACTCGATCCAAATAATACAGATCCATGTATTCCGAACCCAAATGCTGGCCCTTGTGATCAAGATGGCGACGGACTCACCAATACTCAAGAAGGCAGTGCGGGCACCAACCCAACAATTCCTGACACCGACGGCGATGGTCAAAACGATGGCCAAGAGGTTGTCAATGGCTCAGATCCACTGAATCCTTGCGACCCAGACGACACCTTGCCGGGTTGTCAGATAGATACCGATTTTGACGGGCTCACCGACGCTCAAGAAGGAGTGCTAGGCACCAACCCAACCAATCCAGATACTGATGGCGATGGCATTAACGACGGAGCTGAGGTTACCAATGGTAGCAACCCGCTTGACCCTTGTGATCCGGATGGCAGTAGCCCTGAATGTGCAATTGGCATTTATTTCCCAACTGCGTTTTCACCGAATGGTGTCGGAAATAACCTTAATGAGGTTTATCAGGTCATTGCAGGGAAGGACATTCAAGAATTGAATTTCAAAGTATTTGATCGCTGGGGAAATCTCATCTATGAATCTGGAAATAAGCTCTTCAAATGGGATGGAACCTACAAAGGCAAACCTTGTAATAGCGGTGTTTATGCTTATATCTGTGACGTAACTTACGATACAGGAGCTACCAAAAAAATCACTGGTAACATAACCCTGATCAGATAACTATGTTCAGTCGTTTTAAAAAGGTTTTTTTCGGGATTGTGCTTGTCTTTTGTTTTAATTCACAGGCTCAAGATTTTCACCTGACTCAAATTGAGCGCAGTGCAGCTTATTTGAACCCTGCATTTGTAGGAACTTATAAGGGCTATGAGCGCTTTACTTTGCTGAATCGCAACCAATGGATTGGCACCGGAACTCAGTTTTTAACAAGCTACGGCATGGCCGAATTTACGCCTGGGCGCAATTTATCCAAGGAAAGGGCCTATGTTGGCATTGCACCCTCTTTTAGCAATGATGTCGGCGGCGATTCTCGCATGACCCAGCGCGCGTTTGGTTTAAGCGTAAGCGGGCACTTACCATTGGCTAAAGGTCATTGGTTAGATGCAGGTCTTCAAACGGCCATTCAACAACGCAGTGCCGACTTCAGTAAGTTGCTCTATTATTCGCAATGGAACGGCACTACCATAGACCCAACGGTTTTTTCTGGTGAGGAAAACGATTTTGTGAGTTTCTCCTTTGTCGATGCGGGGCTAGGCCTAGCGTATCGCTATGAGCCCAATTCAAGAGGAGAGTTGAAAGAAGGGCAATTTGCACTTACAACCGGTTTTTCCATGCAACACGTAAATAGGCCAGTGCTTCAGTACAACGCATTGTCCGCTGATAGGCTTTACCAAAAATTGGTGGTCTACAATCAGTTGAGTTACGGACTCAACGGAATTTCTGCCTTAAAATTCAGTTTGGCGTATACGCGTCAAGGAAGTCATCAGGAAGCCATTTTTGGTGCGCTTTACCGACTTCAAATGCGTGGCGCGTCGCAAATTACAAACGAGGTGAGTAATCGCTTTTTGACTGCCGGGCTTTATTTCCGCTCGACCGCTGCAATTTCACCTTATGTAGCCATAGATTTTGGCGCGCTCGACCTTGGGCTGTCTTATGATGCTGATTTAGGCCGTTTAGCCTCAGCTTATCGCAATTCAGTGGAGGTCAATCTGAGCTATACCTTTAGCAAAAAATCAATGTTTAAAGGAAACCGTTTGTTTTAAGAAATTGGTTCCATTGCTCGGCCTGTTTCTTATTCATGACACGTGGAATTTTGTTCTGAGCACCCAGTTTATTGATGCTTTCCAAATAGTCATAAAACACCTGTGTCGGGATGACTTTTAAACTTGGTGCGGGCATACTGTGCTTGCGCACATAAGCGTAGTCATCATTTACTTTTTGTAGTTCTTCGTCAATTTCACTGATTAAATCAGCGGAAGCGTTTCCGTCATCACAACCAATAAACCAACAGTGTTGATTGTTATCTTCATCGGCATAAATGGTATATTCTGAAAAAGAAAAGCCATGCTTTGTACTGACCTTCACCATAGCTTGGTTAATATTGTCTAAGGACAAATGCTCCCCGCAAATACTCAGGTACTGCTTGATGCGCCCTGAAATAATGATTTCTTGTGTGCTTGTATCCACAAAACGAACAAGGTCTCCGAGCATATAACGCCACAACCCTGCATTTGTACTAATGACTAGAGCGTAGTCAATATTGGGCTTAACTTCGCTAATCGTGTAGGCGAGGTGCTTGTCCTTGAGCTCACCAGATTCTGTAAAATACTCTGCATTGAAAGGAATGAATTCAAAGAAAATGCTGTTGTTCAAGAGCAATTTCATGCCTTTTCTTTTTGGGCTAATTTGGTAGCCAAAATATCCTTCGCTCGCGAGGTAAGTATCCAGTAATATTACGGGCTCACCACATACTTTTTTTAACCTTTCTTTAAAAGGATCCATGTAGACACCTCCGTGCACATAAACCTTAAAATTTGGCCAGATCTCGTGAATATTTTTGAGTTGATAATGCTTGACAATTTCTTCAAGTAGCAAAACACACCAACTTGGAATACCCGCCATAATGCCGATGTTCCATTTTGGTGCTTGTTCGACCATGAGTGGAAGTTTGGCTTTCCAGTCTTTGAGATGGGTTATTTTTTTATTGGGTTTGGCAAAAGGCGCAGCAATAAGAGAAGTGTGTTTTTTCAAAATTCCGCTGAGGTCGCCTTCAAAATGGTTGCCTACTTTTTTAAGTTTGGTTGAGCCTCCTACAGCCAATACTTTAGAACCGTAAAAGGTGTCGGATAAATTGAGCTCATGTAGTACTGAAAACTGACGCAATGAAACGCGTTGAAAGGAACGGATCATTTCCGTAGTTACGGGGATGCGTTTACTGGGCGCGCCAGTGGTCCCGGAAGACAACGCAAAGTACTTGATGCGCCCTGGCCAAATGTGGTCTTTGGCGCCAATTATGGCATCTTCAAGCCAATCTTGGTAAAAAGTGTCGTATTCTGTAATTGGGACTTGTTGTTGGTATCTTGAAACGAGATCAGTGCGTTGTAGCAGACTTGTAAAATGGTGGGTGAGGCCGAATTTTGTTTTTTTGGCAACTTCTATGTTTTGTCTGAGGGCCTCTAATTGTTGTTTGTAGTCTGGACTTTTGCGCGAAATTCTTTTGAAACTGATCGCGGTACTCCGTTGAATTAATTTTCCGATGATAGGCATGAACCGAGTAGCTTAAATTAGAGTAGGCTTCACACAAAAATAAAGAGAATTATAGTGCGTTCTTACTGCACTTTGTTATAAATTTGTAAAAAACACCACTATGCATACTAAAACGTTTATTGTTCCTCAAGATTTTACCCCAGTGGCCGATATCGCCTTACAACACGCCATTGCAACTGCTAAGCCTCTTGGTGCTGAAATTCAGCTACTACATGTTGTGTCCAAAGAAACACAAATCCCAGAGGCGCTTGCTCAACTTGAGAACATTATTGGTAGTCTCGAACACGAAGGTGTAAAGATCCATCCCAACGTACGCATAGGTAGTATTTTTGAAGATATCGGTGCTTTTGCAGCCGAGCACCAAGCTGAGCTCATCGTTATGGGTACTCACGGTGCGCACGGTTGGCAACACATTACCGGTAGCCATGCACTTAAAGTAGTAACGAGCTCTCAAGTGCCATTTATCATTGTGCAAGAAAAAGCAGTTAAAGCAACTGGCTATGACTCCATTGTTGTTCCAATGGATCTTCACAAAGAAACCAAGCAAAAATTATCCATCGTTGCAAACTTGGCTAAATACTTCAACTCTAAAGTTCACGTAGTTACCCCAGACGAATCCGATGAATTCTTGCGTCATCAAGTGCGATCAAACATTACTTTCTCTGAAAGCTTCTTTAAAGATCGTGGCATCGAAATGACAAGTGCAGTTGTACCAAGTTCAGGTTTTGACAAAGAAGTTGTCAAATATGCGGTTAGCGTAGATGCAGACCTCATTGCCATCATGAACCTCAACCGCAACAATCTATTTAACGCACTTACCGCGAGTCATGAGCAGTACATCATTACCAATGATGCACTTATTCCAACGCTTATTGTCAATCCGATTCATCTCGGCACTGACTACAGCAATATGTTCTCGATGTAAGCATGTCAAAACTGACCACCTTACATGAATTTATCGTTGCCAAGCAAAAAGATTTCCCTTTTGCCAGCGGCGAATTATCAAGGCTCTTAAGCGATATCGCTTTAGCTGCCAAAATTGTTTCCAATGACGTCAGAAAAGCTGGCCTTGTCGACCACATTTTAGGAGCACAAGGTGGGCAAAATGTGCAAGGCGAAGAGCAGCAAAAACTAGATGTCGTAGCCGATGAAGCCTTTATCAGGGCTTTCGAAAACGGCGGAGAAGTATGTGGCATTGCCTCAGAAGAAAACGACGACTTCGTTGCTTTCAGTTCAGAAACGGCCCAAAAAGGAAACTACGTAGTTTTGTTTGACCCACTAGATGGTTCTTCAAACATCGATGTCAATGTGTCTATTGGCACCATTTTTTCTATTTATCGCCGCATATCACCTAACGGCACACCAGCCACTTTAGCAGATATGCTTCAAACGGGTGACCAACAGGTTGCTGCAGGCTATGTTTTATATGGCTCGTCAACCATCTTGGTCTATTCTACAGGCAAAGGTGTCAATGGCTTTACACTTGACCCAGCAGTAGGAGAATTTTTCTTGTCACACCCTGACATGAAGATGCCAGAAGAGGGCAGGTTGTATTCCATCAACGAAGGCAATTTGCAAGATTTCAACCCTACTTTACGTGCTTACCTCGACTACTGCCAATCCGATAAAAATCAAACTGGCAAACCTTATTCTGGTCGCTATATTGGTTCATTAGTAGCCGATTTCCACCGCAATCTTATTAAAGGTGGCATCTATATTTATCCTACTGTTCCGTCTGCACCTCAAGGCCGTTTACGTCTGTTGTATGAATGTAATCCGTTGGCTTTTATTGCGGAGCAAGCGGGAGGTTTAGCTACAGATGGCCAACAAAGAATCCTAGATATCAAGCCAAATCAACTCCACCAAAGAGCAGGTTTCTATATTGGCTCCAAGAAAATGGTTGAAAAAGCGATGGGTCTTTAACCCTGTGGTACGAGTTTAATCGTGTAGTCCATCTCGACAGTCGGTGCACCCGGATCTTTACTGCACCTTACTTCACGCTTAATACGCTCCTTCAGGTCGTTAATAATTCTATCCTCTACACAAGTGGTAACCGATTTAATGGTTCTGACGCCAACTACTTGACCTTCTGCATTGACCTGCAACCTGAACATAATTCGGCACTCAAAATCGAGTTCGTATTTCGGAATACTCACATTATTTAGCCTAACCCGACCTTTACCAGATCCTCTGCCAGTGCCAGTGCCATCACCATCGACTCCAGTTCCTGGCCCTCCAAAAGGCCCGTTGCCCGAACCGTCGCCGCGCCCACTTCCGCCGCTACCAAAATAGTTGGTAGAACGTGTGGTGGTAGAGCTGGCATTGGTGCCGTTGGCAGAATTATGGTTGTCTGAATTGCCGCTATTGTGTGTGAAATCGCTTTGTGCTGAAGTAGCAACCCTTTCTGTTTGTTCGGCCGGGGGAGCAATGCGTCCTGCCCCTGGTGTTCCTCCACCTCGGCTTCCGCCAGAGACATCGTCAAGGGTAACGTTATCAATTTGAAATTCTTGAATTACTTCGTCAGAACGCAGAGGCGGGGTATCAACTAATGCATCTTGACGCGCATCAAACTTGATAATGAAAGAGATGAGCAATAAGAAAAGGAGCCAAATTGTGCTGTAAATCAGAGATTTACGCGCATCTTGTTTAGCTTCTAAATAATCTAATTGTAATTGGTCCATTTCCTGCTTAGTAAACTGGGTTAGCCTTCTTTAGTGGCAATAATCATCTTGAGATCGTTGAGCATACCGATTTTCAGTAGGTCAACAAGCTCCTGAACTTGGGCGTCAAAAGGCAGACGAATGATAACGGTGTTGTCGCCAATTTTTTTGGTCTCAGTGACTAATACGCCTTCTAATTGGTCAAGGCCTACTTCGTCGTTATCGACATAGAAATGACGCTGTTGATTTTCATCAAACTTGACGGTGAGCGTTACGTGCTGCTTTTGTGTCTTTTCATTCGCATCAGACTTTGGTAACGGAACTTTAATAACGTTCGGGTTGGCCAAGGTAGAGATGATCAAAAAGAACAACAACAAGAAGAACATGATGTCGCTCAGGGCCGAGGTTGCAACTTCGGCATGAAACCTACGGTTACGCTTTATTGGCATCGCTCGGGCGGATTAATTTTACAAACTCTAAATTGATTTTTTGAATCGCTAAAGCGTAGTTATCAATGATGCCATTCAAAAGGTGGTAAGCAGTAAAGGCAAGAATACCCACAACAAGACCCGAACCAGATGAAATCATTTTTTCGTAAAGACCTCCAGAGATGTTTCCGATAGAAACGTTTTCTGAAATGGAGATGCTATAGAAAATTTTAATTACCCCAGAAATAGTACCGATAAAACCAAGTGTTGGCGCGATACCCGCAATCAGACCAAGGTGATTGATATTTTTTTCCATTTTACCGATTTCAATATTGGCAACTTTTTCCATGTTGGCTTCAATTTGCGGAATCGGGCGCCCGATAGATTGCACACCTTCTTTTACAACTGAACCAAATGCAGTTTGATCGCGATTTGCTACATCTAGCGCGCCGCTCATATTACCTGAATTCAATTGTGTTTGGAGTTCGCTCATTAAGAACATATTTTGCTTGGTCATGCGACGGATATACAAAAAGCGCTCAACGGCAATATAAGTTGTATAGAATAAAAGCAGGACAATCGGGATGAGGAAAACACCACCCTTCATTAAAAAGTCGATGGCGGAAATTTCTTCAACTGTTTTGAAACCTGGAGCCTGAGCAGTAGAGTCTGCTTGGCCGAAAAGAAAATTTGAGCTAGAAAAAAAGGCTAGTGCTAAGGTGAATTTCACGGAAAACTTCATAATTGCTGTCTATTTTAGTTCGATAAAATTAGTCAAAGACAAGTGGTGCTCACTTGGTAATTCTTGGAGATATTCACACTGAATTGTTATTTCAAACGTTTAGTACCTGAATTCGTCACATTTTTTTCGACCAAGGAATTAGTTTCGTTAATTTTGCAAACCCCTATGGAACTTGCCACATTCATCAAAGAGCTTGCCAAACATCCTGCCTTGGATCGCAGTGCGGCACATTTACAAGACCAGGCAGCCAAGCTGCATTGGAAAGGATTGGTGGGTTCGTCAAAGGCGCTCATGAGTGCTTCAGTTGCCCAACAAGTACCGGGCGTTCATCTTTTTGTACTCGCCGATAAAGAAGAAGCCGCCTATTTTTTAAATGATCTTGAGGGGCTTTTCCCTTCAGATAAACGATTGTTTTTTTATCCGGCTTCTTACCGCGTTCCTTACCAACAAGAGCAAACAGATAACGCCAATGTGGTCACGCGCGCTGAGGTTCTAGAAAGACTCAGTGAGCACAAAAACGCCTGGATTGTCACTTACCCGGAGGCACTTTTTGAGAAAATTCCGAGTAAAAAGAACTTGGTGAAGCATACCATGCGCTTAGAAATCGGCAAACAATACAGCACAGATTTTTTAAACGAACTCTTGCTCGAATATCAGTTTGAACGCGTTGATTTTGTATACGAACCCGGTCAATTTTCCATCCGAGGTGGAATTCTAGATGTGTTTTCTTTTGCCAATGAGCATCCTTTTCGCATTGAATTTTTTGGCGATGAAATTGAAAGCATCCGAACGTTTGATGCAGCCAATCAGTTGTCTATAGCAAGCCATCACTTTTTTAATGTCATCCCGAACATTCAGACAGGCCTGAGTATCGACATTCAGGAGAATATGTTGGGCTTTGTTGGGCAGCAGGCTATAGTTTGGCTATCAGATGCCGAGCGCACCCAAGAAATCATCAAAAAAGAATACGAGAAAGCTGTTGAAATTCATGCCAAGATCGATACGCCAGTCAAGCATGCGCTACCCAACGAACGCTATCTTTCTCACCTCGAGTGGCAAGAATACATTGACAAACACCGTTTGGTTGAATATGGCCCAGTTTATCATTTCAAAGCAAGTCATCAAGAATTGTTTGATACCATTCCGCAACCAAGTTTCAACAAAGATTTCGAAAGATTAAATGCAGACCTTAAAGCCAGAAAAGCAGCTGGTTTTAAAAACCTTATATTTTCGAATCAGCCTCAACAAATTGAACGCCTCTATCAAATTTTCAAAGATATTGGTGAAGAAGGTGAATTCACTGCACTTCCAATTGCCTTGCATGAAGGTTTTATCTGCCCTGAGCTCAAGTTGGTTTGCTACACTGATCATCAATTATTTGAGCGCTACCATCGTTTCAGACTCAAAGAAGGTTTCAAGCAAGCCAAACAAGCCCTCACACTTAAAGAAATTTATCAGCTTCAAAAAGGCGACTACGTTACCCATATTGATCACGGTGTGGGCCAGTTTTCGGGTCTAGAAACCATTGATGTGAATGGTAAACCACAAGAAGCAATTCGTTTGGTGTATAAAGACGGCGATGTCTTATATGTCGGGATTCACTCATTACACCGCATATCGAAATTTACTGGCAAAGAGGGCAGTGCACCTACACTCAATAAACTAGGTACGCAGGCTTGGTCTAACCTAAAAAACAAGACCAAAAAGAAAATCAAAGAACTGGCTTTTGATTTGATCAAACTATATGCACAGCGCCGAAGTAAGCCCGGTTTTGCCTTTGCACCAGATAGCTATTTGCAAAACGAGCTTGAAGCGTCGTTTATGTTTGAAGATACCCCTGATCAATTCAAAGCCACTCAAGATATCAAACGCGATATGGAAGCCGCGAGGCCTATGGATCGCTTGGTGTGTGGAGACGTAGGTTTTGGAAAAACTGAAGTCGCGATTCGGGCGGCTTTTAAAGCAGTGACTGACTCCAAACAAGTAGCCGTTTTGGTCCCGACTACCATTCTTTCTTTACAACATTACCGCAGCTTTAAAAGCCGCTTGGCCGGCTTTCCTGTGAACATCGATTATATCAACCGTTTTAAGTCAGCCAAAGAAATCACTGAAACCTTAAAGAAATTGGCGGCCGGCCAAATTGATATCTTGATTGGCACGCATGCTATAGTGGCTGAACGCGTCAAGTTCAAAGACCTCGGCCTCATGATCATCGATGAAGAACAAAAGTTCGGAGTTGCCGTCAAAGACAAACTCAAAACGCTTCGGGCCACAGTTGATACACTCACACTCACTGCTACGCCGATCCCAAGAACTTTGCAATTCTCTTTGATGGGCGCCCGAGATCTCAGCATCATCAATACACCTCCTCCAAATCGCCAGCCAGTTCTCACTGAAATCATTTCCTTCAACGAAGAACAAATCCGCGATGCCATTGCCTATGAAATGGGTAGGGGTGGTCAGGTTTTCTTTGTCAATAACAGACTTTCTAACATTAAAGAACTCTCTGGCATGATCCAACGCTTGTGCCCAGGGGTGCGCGTTGGAATTGGGCACGGGCAAATGGATGGCAAGCAGCTCGAAAAAGTCATGATGGATTTCATTGAAGGTGCCTATGACGTTTTACTCGCTACCACTATTATTGAGTCGGGTATTGATATCTCCAATGCCAATACCATCATCATCAATGACGCCCATCAGTTTGGCCTCAGTGACCTCCATCAGCTCAGAGGAAGAGTAGGGCGCAGTAACAAAAAAGGATTCTGCTATTTGATCGCCCCTAAATTCAGCATCATGACCTCCGAAGCCAGAAAACGCCTCGAGGCTTTGGTTCAGTTTTCAGACCTTGGATCAGGCTTTAACATTGCCATGAAAGACCTCGACATTCGCGGTGCCGGCAATATGCTTGGAGGCGAGCAAAGTGGCTTCATTGCAGAGATTGGCTTTGAAATGTATCAGAAAATTCTCAACGAGGCCATGCAAGAGCTCCGCGAGCACGAATACAAAGAGTTATTTGAAGAACGCGTGAGTGATCAATTCAATGGTTTTGTTCAAGATTGCATTTTTGAGACCGACATGGAGGTGCGCATCCCTGATCAATACGTGAATCAGGTAGCCGAGCGTTTGAGTTTGTATCAGGCCATGGATAACCTCAAAGACAAAGCAGAACTTGCACAATTTAGCGAACAGCTCATAGATCGTTTTGGTCCGCTCCCTAAAGAAGTCAAAGAACTTTTGTTTTCTTTTGAGTTGCGTTGGTTAGCTGAATCGATGGGGCTTGAAAGATTGGTGCTGAAGTCTGAAAAGTTAGTAGGGCATTTTATCTCGAATCCGCAGTCACCGTTTTATGAAACGCAACAGTTTCAGGCACTTTTACAAAATATCTTGGCAAAGCAGAGTGGCTATCGTTTGGTACAAAAAGACGACAAACTCCGACTCGTCATTGAGCCTATACGCCACATTAAGGATGCCTTTGAAAAGCTGCACGCGCTACAAAACGAGGCTTAACTAAATTCCTTGACCTACATCAACAGAATTTTATGCAATAGCCCGCAACTTTGCAGCATTAATTTTGTTTATCTATTAATTACTAAAATTTAAAAACATGAAAAATTTATTTGTCGGTTTATTAGGCGCGTTTGCCTTATTTTCATTTGTTGCAACTTCAGCAGGTCTTTGGTCTTTGGATGGTGCACATTCACGTTTGGGTTTCACAGTAACTCATAACGGCATCACACAAGTTCACGGAAACTTTACGAAGTTCACTATGGAAGTCTCTACTCCAAACGAAGATTTCAACGGTGCAACCATCACTTTAAATGCAGAAGCAGGATCTGTTAACACAGGTATTGAAGCGCGTGACAACCACTTGCGCACTGCAGATTGTTTTGATGCAGAGAAATTCCCTGCAATCAGCTTTAAAAGCACGTCTGTAAAAGAGACAAAAACAAAAGGAACATACGCTATCGAAGGTGAATTAACGATGCACGGTACCACTAAGAAAGTTGTTTTCAATGGTGTTCATACTGGCAACAGCAAAAATTACCAAGGTGCTGTAGTAGCAGGTTTACAAGTTAGCGGTGTTGTAAAAAGATCAGAATTTGGAATGGGTCAGGTTAGCCCAGGTCTTTCTGACGAAGTAAAATTACAAGCAGACCTAGAAGTAGTTAAAAACTAATTTCTATGAAAAAACTACTGTTCTTCTTTTTCGTTAGTCTTGCACTTACTGCAGCTGCTCAGCAATACAAAATTGCTGAAGGTTATAAGGTCGTATTTAGCAACCCCGATGTAAGCGGAAATTTTGATGAGTTAACAGCAACCTCGCTTGTTTTTAATGAAGCGAACCTTGCGCAATCAAAATTGAGTTTTAAAATTAAGGTTGCGTCAATCAATACCGGAAATGGCTTGCAAAACAAGCATGCACGTGCAGAGGAGTGGTTTGATGCCGAGAAATACCCCTACATCGAATTCAATTCGAGCCGCATTGAAAAGACCCCTGAAGGTTTCAAAGCGATCGGTAAACTACAAATCAAAGGCGAATCCAAAGAGGTTTCCATTCCATTTACTTTTACAAAAAAAGGCACCAAAGGTACTTTTATTGCTAAATTTAGTGTGAATCGCAACGATTTTGGTGTCGGAAAGAAAAACGCTGGTGTAGCTGACAACATCAAAATCACCGCAACTATTCCAGTAATAAAAAAATAATAAAATGGTAAAAAAAGTAATTTGGGCCTTAGCGTCTGGTCTGTTGGCAGGAGGGGTTTCCTATTTTTATGGAGAACAATTTGAACAACAATTATTCGAAGATTATTCTAATGTAGTTCCGACCCCAGCCATCTTCATCTCTTGTTTGGTTGGTACTATCTTTGCCACTTTGGGGCACTGGTTACTCACTAAATTTATTCCGTCTTTTGGCGAGTTCATTTTTGCACTCCTTTTTGCCGGAATTAGTACGGCAAGTTTGATAGGTGTTTTAGGCTTTACCTTCACTGATAATTCTAGTGAACTCCATCAGTTTATCTTTTATGGATACGCAATGCCGATGCACTTTTTTCCATTCCTAGCTTGGTATGTTTTGAAGCCAATATTTGATAAAAAATAAGCCGAGTTTGGCACAATACTTGAAAAGGATGCTTCGGCATCCTTTTTTTATGTAAAAAAGTGCCGTTTTAGACAACGAATTCTTAGAATTTACGTAGTTATTGAGATGCTTCGCCAAAAGAATATCTTCTTTGTACTTTTCAGTCTTGCGCTGTTCTCAGGGTTAAGGGCACAGCTCGTTACCAATAATTCCTTGAATCCGCAGGGTTTGGTTCAAAATATCCTACTCGGAAATGGTGTCACGGTTTCAAATGTAACTTACAACGGTAGCCCCGTAGCCATTGGTCAATTTACTGCGGCCAATACCAATTTGGGTATTAGTAGCGGTATTGTCATGACCACTGGCACAACTTTACCCAACGGCGATGGGCCACAGGGTCCCAATGACCAACCTAGTTCGGGTGTCGATAACAACATGGGAGGCTTTCCTTTACTTTCACAGGCAATTGGCGGCACCCAAACCTATAATGCCGCGATTTTAGAATTTGACTTTGTTCCGTACGCCGATACGGTTCGTTTTAAGTACGTTTTTGGTTCTGACGAATATCCGGAGTTTGCCCCACCAAATAACACGACCTATAACGATGTTTTTGGTTTCTTTATCTCTGGGCCTGGCATCAGCGGTTTTCAAAATATAGCCAAATTACCCAATGGGGCTGTCGTTTCGATCAATAATGTAAATGCCATCACCAACCCTTTTTATTTTGTCAATAACGGGGATGGTAACTCAGCACCTTATAACCAAAGTACACAATACATTCAGTACGATGGTTTCACAAAAGTACTAGAGGCTGTTTCGCAAGTGCAATGCGGCCAAACATACCACCTCATTATTGCCATTGCCGA
>JACCDH010271115.1_pt1 | contig 57680 bp, 48 predicted proteins | sample 7442481 | NCBI WGS metagenome assembly JACCDH01 (sample SAMN15323433, study PRJNA562643) | freshwater metagenome | isolation source: river surface water | place: USA:Blue River Watershed | collected 2017-08-15
CGTAGTTCTTTTGAAGTTCAGCCTCTAGTTGCACATCTTTGAGCTTGCCAAACATCGAGAAATCGGCTGGCGAGTTGTAGTAAATCAAGAAATGTGGCGGTAGGGTTTTCTTGTCGAGGTCTTTAGGGACATTCACAATGATGAGCGCGTGGGCAAATTTCTTTTGCTGTAGCAATACATCTATCGCCTTAACGAAATCGCGCATTTGTTGCTCGTCTTGGTAGGTCCAGACGATGGCAATATGCTGTAGTTGCTCCCAAATGCTGCGCGTACTCACGTTGAAATCAGTTTAATGAAGTCGTTTTCTGAGAGCAAAGTTACACCTAAGTCCGTAGCTTTTTGCATTTTGGCGGGTCCCATATTGGCTCCGGCGATTAAAAAGTGTGTTTTGGCCGAAACCGAAGACCCTATTTTGCCCCCATTGCTCTCGATGAGTTCTTTGAGTTCGTCTCGGCTGAAGGTCTCAAAAGTACCTGAAATGACAAATGTTTTGCCCTCAAGCAAATCTGACTCTTTTGCTTTTTGAGCGGTTTCAAATTGCAAACCTTCGGATTGTAGACCCTGGATGAACTCAAGCTGTAAGGGATTCGAAAAATAAGCCAAAATAGAACTGGCTATTTTCTCGCCAATTTCATCTACGGCCAAGAGTGCTTCTAGGTCAGCACTGATGAGCGCGCTCAGGTTGCCAAAATGCTGAGCCAATTTTTTGGCGACGGTTTCGCCAACAAAACGGATGCCTAAGCCAAAGAGCACGCGTTCAAATGGAATGAGCCTAGATGCAGCAATAGATTGCAAGAGGTTATTGGCAGATTTTTCGGCCATGCGGTCTAAAGCCAACAGTTGGTCAAAAGTGAGTGCGTATAAATCTAAAGGGTTTTTAATCAGTCCTTTGGCATACATTAATTCAACTGTTTCTTCACCTAAACCATCTATATTGAGGGCCTTTCTACTGATAAAATGCATGATTTTACCCGTCACTTGCGGCCTACAACCCAGTTCATTTGGACAATAGTGCTGCGCCTCTCCGTCCTGACGCACCAAAGGCGACTGACACTCCGGGCAGACTTCAATAAATGGAATGCGCGCTTCAGACTTTCGCAAACTGAAATTAACACCGACAATTTTAGGAATGATTTCGCCTCCTTTTTCAACCTGAACGGTATCCGAAGCGCAGAGATCCAATTTTTGGATTTGATCGGCGTTGTGCAGCGAGGCGCGCTTCACGGTGGTGCCACCTAGCTGAACGGGTTTTAAGTTGGCCACCGGGGTAATTGCACCGGTGCGGCCCACCTGAAAACTCACAGACTCGAGGAGCGTTTCTACTTGTTGGGTTTTGAATTTATAAGCAATGGCCCAACGTGGCGATTTTGCCGTGAGACCTAGTTCGGCTTGTTGGGCAAAAGAATTGACTTTCAAGACCACGCCGTCGATGTCAAAAGGCAAATTGGCACGTTGGGCATCCCAGTAATGAATGAAATCCATGATGCCGTCAATACTGTTGGTCTTTTCGATCATGCGCGCTGCAGGATCGGGCACTTTGAAGCCCCATGCTTTGGCGGCTTGCACAGCCTCAAAATGACCTTGTGCGTGTTCGGTAAGGCCATGAACGCCGTACAAATAACAATCGAGGCCACGCTTGGCTACTTCTTTGGAATCTAAAAGTTTGAGTGTCCCGGCTGCGGTGTTGCGCGGATTGGCAAACAAAGGCTCACCTTGCGCCTCGCGATGTTGGTTGAGTTGCTCAAAATTTTGCTGAGGCATGAAGATTTCACCGCGGATCTCAAAATCTGCGGGGAAATCGGCCTGGAGTTGCAATGGGACGGTTTTGATGGTGCGCACGTTGGTCGTGACCTCCTCGCCTTGTTCGCCATCGCCGCGGGTGAGTGCCTCTTGAAGTTGGCCGTTTTGGTAGCGCATGCCAATGGCTACACCGTCGTATTTGAGCTCACAAACAAACTCAGAGGCCTCTTGCAGGGTTTTCTGGCAGCGCTCAGCCCATTCGATGATTTCTTGCTCAGAGTAGCTATTGGAGAGCGAAAGCATCGGGAAGCGGTGCTTTTTGGTCTGAAACTTCTTGGTGAGGTCTCCGCCGACGCGTTTGGTTGGGCTATTGGGATCTGTGAGTGCGGGGTATTGGTTTTCGAGCGCCTCTAACTCCTTGAGGAGCATATCGAAGTCGTAATCAGAGATTTGTGGATCATTGAGCACATAATACGCACGGTTGTGCGCATGCAGCGCTGTTGCTAGCGCTTGCATTTGGGCCTGAATTTCCTTTTGATCCATAAGTTAAAATTAAGCTTTTTGCGCTAAAATCATGCGTTCTTTTCCTTGTAAATCGCGATGAATTGTCACATTTTTAAAACCAATCGCTGCAAGCAGCGCTTTTGTTTCAAGGGCAAATTTTTCGTGAATTTCTAACGCGAGATAAGCCTCGCTGTTGAGTGCTTCGTGTGCAATTAGGCTGATTTGCCTGTAAAATAAAAGCGGATCGTTGTCCGGGACAAACAAAGCCATGTGGGGTTCAAAATCCAGCACATTGGCTTGCATTTGTGTTTTTTCTAGATTCGGTATGTAGGGTGGATTTGAAACGATCAAATCAAAAGTTTGATCGGCCTTCCATTGAAGTACATCGGCAACTTCAAATTCGAGGTTTAGGCCATTGAGCAGGGCGTTTTCCTGAGCAAGGGCAATGGCGTCCGCAGACAAATCAAGGCCCCTCACCTTTGCATTTGGGAACTGCATTTTGAGCGCGAGCGCAATGCAACCAGAACCCGTACACAAATCGAGGATCGATTCAAAAGCAAGACCTAAATTTGATATCAAAGCAACCAACTCTTCGGTCTCTGGCCTTGGAATGAGCGCACGCTGGTCAGTTTTTATTAGAAGACCTGCAAATAAGGTGTCGCCAACCACATATTGAAAGGGCTCGTTTGCTTGCATGCGCTTCACGGCGCTTCTGAAATAGAGCAAATCGGATTCTGAAACCCTGGCTTCCAATTGCAGCATTTGTTCAACAGGGCTCCAATCAAAGCGTTTTTCGAGCAATACCTGCCACATTTGCTTGCATTCACTTGGAGAAAATAAGGAAGCAAGTTCGTTAAAGAAGTATTTTTTGGCCGTTGCCAATCGGTTGTCTGCAACAAACATCAGTGCTTGCGTAATTGAATAAATGACTTGATTTTCTCGTTTTCGATGAGCACAGTGAGGTTATAATAAGCGAGCTTCCATTCGCCATTTTCCAGAACGCAAATACCACTTCCGCGGCAGCCTTCCATCCAAGTCGCTAAATCTTCATCGAAATAAGCAATAGTTCCTTCGCAAGCAAATTGCCAATTTCTATTGCTAGGCTTGAAATCCCAAGCTTTTCCTTTATCAAAATAAGGCTTGCTAAAAGCCATGAATTCGGCTTTGCTCCAACGCTCACCCGGGGCCGTTCCCAAGAAGACAAAATTTGAAGTCGTGAGGGCAAAATAGGTCTCAAAATTGGCCTGAGCTGCAGCAACATGCCAGTTATCTATCTGTTGATCCAAAGAATTGATGTCCTTTGGTGTGCTTTGAGCCTTGCAAGTGAACGCAAGGAGTAGGAATAGAAAGCCAAAGAAGCAATTTTTCATGATGCGTTTTGTTTTTAAAATAGAAATTAGTTACCTCGTTTCTTACAATGCCTCTAGTTTGAAAACACATTTACCTTTGATAAAAGTGCGCCAAGCATAATTTTGTACTTGCCCAACCTGCGCATTTACGGGATATTCAAAAATGGCAAATGTAGCATCTTTACCTTTCTCTAAAGTACCCAATCTTCCTTCCTGATAAGATGCAAAAGCTGCAAAGATGGTCATGCCGCGCAATACTTCTTCGAGCGTGAGGGCTTCTTGAACGGGTCTATTGACGGCTGCTTGAATACTTAAAAAAGGATTGGTTTGCTCCACTGGAAAGTCGGTCCCGATAGCGAGCATCCCAAACTGACCCAGCAGCGTGCGATAGGCATAGGCACCTTTCATGCGCGGCTTACCAAGGCGCTTTTCAGCCCAATCGGCATCAGAAACAGCATGGGTGGGTTGCACAGACGGGAACACTGCATAATTGGCAAACTTTTGAAAGTCCGCAGGGTCGATTACCTGTGCATGTTCTATGCGAAAACGGTGATCTGGCTCTTGCTTGTAGACCTTTTTATAAATAGACAACACGAGTGCATTTGCTGAATCGCCAATACTGTGGGTATTCATTTGATAGCCATATTTGAGACAGAACTGCGCGAGGTTTTCCATACGGGCAATTTCTGTTAGTAGCAAGCCCCGGCTCTCTGGATGGTCGTGGTACGGTGCTTTGAGCAGGGCACCGCGCGAACCTAACGCGCCATCGGCGAAGCACTTGAAACTGCGGATGGAGAGGTTTCTGTAGCGATAAGGTCCATTTTTTTGCGCAAATTGACGGTTTTGAGGGCTATCCATGAGCATGGCGTACAAATTGAGTTTCAACTTGCCTGCTTTGATGAGTTGCTTGAACCAAGCTATGTGCTCAAAATCGATACCTGCCTCGTGCACGCCTGTGATGCCGTATTGTAAGAGTTCATCTTGCACTTGCAAAATGGCCTTGAGGTAATCTTTTTTCGGGTAATTTGGTAAAAAAGGCTGAACAACATTGATCGCGTTGTCGATGATGACACCCGAAGGCCTATATGTTTGTAGAATAATTTTTTCGCCAAAATTTGAATCTCTGGGCAAATTCAAATTCATGGGAAATTTGATGTTTCCTTCCAGAACTTCTTTGTTAAAAACGACCTCTCCACCCTGTAAGGTGGCTATTTGATCGAGTAACTTACTTTTTTTGATCAAAAAATCATTGACGAGCGCGACATGTCCATCGACACGATACAAGCAGACTGGAATATTGGGAAAGAGCGCATTGAGCTGCTGATTGGTCGGCATTTGCTGTCCTGCCCACATGGTTTGGTCCCAACCCTGCCCGATGACAAATTTGAGATTGGGATGCTGGGCTTTGTATTGTTCACAGCGGTGGATGAGTTCTTGTTCGGAGCGCACGCCACGCAGGTCGATACCGAGCAGTTGCTTGGCATACATCAGCATGTGCCCGTGTGCATCGGTCAGGCCCGGATACATTTCCTTGCCTTGGGCATCTATGGTTTGGTCAGAACGGTATTTGTTGAGGATTTGACGCTCGGGCCCTACTTCAACAATTTTACCGTTGCGAATGGCGATGGCCTCATGGACAGTATTGGATAAGTCGAGGGTGTAAATTTTGGCGTTGTGCACAATTAGATCGACTTTCTCTCCTTTCATACAAGCGGATAGCAATATGATTAGAGCGATAAATGAAGTAAGTATTTTCATGTTAAAACGGATAACCAATTCCAAAATTGAGGTAATTCGGCAAAAACGGCCTAGGCATAATCGACTTGACCTGATCGAGGCTCAGGTTGAAATGCTGCATACCTTCTGCGTAATAGGTTTCGCGGGTTTTGAAGTCTTGAAACACCCAACGCGCGCCGTCGGCAAATGCGGGGTCAAATATCGGGAACCCGACATCTAGACGCAAAATAAAGAAGTCGAGGTCCATGCGCAAGCCCACGCCTGCAGAGATAGCGAGCTGCGGAATAAACGTTTGCCAATTGAACTGGCTGCCCATGCGCGAGAGATCTTCGCGGTAGGTCCAGATGTTGCCAAAATCTGTAAAAACGGCGCCTTTAAAGGTGCTGCTCATTTCAAAGCGATACTCGAGAGACCCACCGAAGCGGATGTCGCCAATTTGGGTTGCCAAGCGATTGGTATCGAGGTGATATTTGTAGGCGCCAGGGCCCAGTGCGCGTGCTCTCCAGCCGCGGTTGTCATTAGAGCCTCCGCCAAAGAAACTGTAGTCATAAGGCATGGCTGTTTGGGAATTGCCGTAAGAAAGACCTGCGCCTGCATGCATGCGCAAGTGCAAGGTGCTTTTGTTGATCATTCGCTTGGAGGCAATGAGTTGGTTGTCTAGGCGCACAAACTGTGAGTAAGGCTGCTTTCCGAGCAAGTATTGCCCATTTAGGGTGTCTTGGCGCGCGCGAAAAGCGTAAAGAAGGTTGCCGGCAGCATCTAAGGTGCTATTGAAGTAGAGCGTACCGTTGTAGCGCTTTTTTTGCCCAGGTTTGTCGTCTTTGTCTTTGTTTGAGTATTCATAGGCAAATTTGAAATCTTGCCAAATGAATTGATTGCTGTACGTATTGTATAGGAAAAGGTCGTTGATTTGATTGAGCTGCGCCTCAAATGCGGCAGATTTTTGAATATTGACATATTTAATGACAGAAGCACCTGGCAAACCCATCTGAAAAACTTGGGTTTTACCCACCAAAAACTTCCAGGTATAGTTGAGCTGAAAAACACGGCGGTCAAAAATATTGCGCTTTTCAAAGTTCATGGCGGTACTAATGACCGTGCGGGGTTTTTGACGCTTCCCTAAAAGATTGACAGGCGTTGGAAACAAGCCTGGTAAATCTAGTTTCAGGCTCGGGCCCAGCTCGAATGTATTGAAGGTGCGCCCGGCCGTAACGAGGGGTGATTCGCTATTGGCGTCAAAAACAGGCGGCTGCGACTCAAAACCGCCACCCAAAGAAAAGGTCAGGCGTTCTGCTCCACCAAACAGATTTTTATTGTTGTAGTTGAGCGAAGCTGCTGCACCGAGCAAACCAAAACTCGAGGTAAAGCGCGGGTCAAAAGCCCAAGATTGTTTTTTAGCCGGCTCTAAATAGTAATGGACATTGAGTTGATTGCTACCCGGTATCTCTTCTACATAAGGCTTGACCGAACTGAATACGCCGAGTTGTACGAGCGAACGATACGAGCGGTCTAGGTAATATTCTTTATAGGTATTGCCCTGCTCCAAATAATTTTGCATCTCGAGTACTTCTGGATTGATCCATGGATTTGGCCCGTTGTATTTGAGTGTCATGCTGCGCCAATTACTTTTGGTGCCATAAGGCACTTTGAGGTCTTGGGCTTGTTTTTTAGAGTAGTTCAGTTCGTTGTAAAGCAATTGATTGGTGGTACTGACATATTGCGGCTGCAAGGAGTCATAGATGCTGAGGCCTGCCTGAGCGAGTTCATTGGCAAACGTACCGGCTACTTGCAGCGTGTCGGCCAAATGAAAAAATACTTTGTTGATTTTGGTTTCTCGGTAAGGCACGCGCACCAAGCTGTCGGGGTTTTGCAGCGACGGCACAAGACGGTCTTCGAATTTGACCACCAAATGGACGGTCATGGTTTGGCGATTGGTGTCGGCCTGAAATTGGATGCTGTTGCTATTGAATTTATAGACGCTTTCGTCGCGCATGAATTTGGCGACCTTTTCTCGGTAGCTACTGAGGTAATCGAGGTCGAAGGGCTTGCCGATGAGTGGGTGATCATCGAGGGGAAGGTATTCTTTGCGGATGAGCTTTTGATGGAGGTCGCGCAGCAAGCGTGGTCCTGAATAAGTAACAGAATCAATGATGTACTGACGGCCTTCGTCTATGTGGTAAATCGCTTGTACCGTGCGCTTTTTCTCATTGAAACTTAGTTCGGACTTGACTGTACCGTAGTAATAGCCTTTCTTGACGAGGTAGCGCGCGAGCTGATCTTCGTTTTTTTGATGCAAAACGGTATCGAAAACGACAGGTTTTTGCCCGTACTTATATTTGAGTTTTTCGGCCCAAATGGCTTGCTTGAAGGTGCTATCTGGTTGTGATTTGTAACGGAAATCAGGCTTACCTTTGCGCAGTGCACGCGCATTGCGCTTGGTATTGATTTGATTCACTTTTGCTTGTTTGTGAATTAGCTTCAACTGAAAACGGGCTAGTTTAGTTGCTTTCTTTTGAGCTACAGCAGCTGAATCTAGGGCATTGTAGAGCCAAAGCTTCCAGGGTGCACCAAAAAAACGGGGATTGGGCTGTTGGCGCAAAACTTGCGCGAGCTCATAGCGATCTAGGTTGGTAGTGAGCGGGTTGTCTAGAGCAATGGTGGTGTTGTGCAGCAAATAATTACCCTGCGGCACGTTCTTCGCCAAACGGCAACTCGCCAAGAGCAAGGTAATCACCACAAATAATTGTACTTTTGAAATCAGGCGCATTGTCATACAAAAGTAAATAATATTCACCTTGGAAAAGCTCAGTCAGCAAAAGATCAAAGACTTCAAAAAATTGCAGCTCAAAAAGCACCGCAATGCAGCACAATTACTTTATCTAGAAGGCGAAACACTCATCAAAGACCTCCTTGCCGAATTCCCGCAACTCGTCCTGACCCTCGTGCTCACCGAAGACAAACTCCCTGAATTTGAGCAATACAACAAAGAACTGCTTATTGCGCCGTTCGCAGACCTCGAAAAACTCACGCAACTTAAGACACCTAAAAAGGTAAATGCTATCGTTAAGTATCCGAAGATCAAACCCTGGAAAGCAGGTCAAAAAGCGCTCTTACTCGATCAAATTCAAGACCCCGGTAACCTCGGCACCATTATCCGAACGGCCGATTGGTTTGGTATCCAACATATTTTTTGTGCACCCGGCACCACCGATTACCTGAGTCCAAAAGTCATCCACGCCTCTATGGCTTCAGCCTTTCGCGTGCAGCTTCACTACCAAGAACTCGCCCCCATGATCAAAAAATACGCCGACCAAACCTTCGGCACTTATATGGACGGTACTGATTTTGAACAAATTGACCCCAATCAAATGCAATTTCTGGTTTTGGGACACGAAGGACACGGCATCAGCGACAATTTAACAGCGCTCCTCAAGCACCGCATCGGCATCCCTCAAAAAGGCCGCGCCGAATCTTTAAACGTTGCTGTAGCGGCAGGAATTTTACTGCAACATCTCAGTAAATAACAGAATTCATTAGTAAGATCAGGGAAAAGGCCGTACTTTTGCAAAATTCCCTTTTTCCCGATGCTAGATCTCGATTTATACGAAGCCAAAAAACTCTATCCTTTTCAAGAAAAGACCGTCAATCAGGTCCTCGACGAACTCCGCAAAAACGGTAGCAATTTCAACTTGCTGTACCAACTTCCTACCGGAGGTGGCAAGACCGTCATTTTCTCAGAAATTGCCAAGCGCTACATCGAAGAATCTGGCAAAAACGTCCTGATCCTCACCCACCGCATCGAACTCTCGATCCAGACCTCAAAGCAATTGTCGGCTATTCAGGTACCCAACAAAATCATCAATTCAGAGGTCAAGACGCTAGAAGACCAAGCCGAATACACTTGCTTTATTGCCATGGTGGAGACGCTTAATAACCGCCTCAACGAAAACGATCAGTTTATTGAGAATGTTGGACTAGTAATTGTCGATGAAGCCCACTACAACAGCTTTCGCAAAATCTTCCAGTTTTACGAGGACGCCAATATCCTTGGTGTAACAGCCACGCCACTCAGCAGCAACCGCAATTTGCCGCTCAAAGACCACTACAACAAACTCTTGGTTGGCGAATCCATTTCCAACCTCATTAGCGACGGCTATTTATCTGACGCCGAAACTTATTCCTACGACGTCAACCTCCACGGGCTCAAAATTGGCTCCAACGGCGATTTTACAGTGAGCTCCTCAGACTTACTCTACTCCAATTACTTCATGCAAGAAAAGCTCATTTTTGCATATGAGGAGGTTGCCATTGGCGAAAAAACACTCATTTTTAACGCTGGTATTGAAACTTCGCGCCGCGTAGAGGAATCCTTCCGAAAACTCAAATACAACATCCGTCACCTCGACTCTACGTTCTCAGACAAAGACCGAAAAGACGTCATCAAATGGTTCAAAGAAACGCCAGATGCCATCCTGACCTCTGTGGGCATCCTGACCACTGGCTTTGATGAGCCCACCGTTCAAACCATCATCATCAACCGCGCCACCCGCTCGCTTACACTGTATCACCAAATGATCGGCCGCGGTTCGCGCAGTATCCCCAACAAATCGCAGTTCAAGATCATCGACCTCGGTAACAACGTGCGCCGTTTTGGCTACTGGCAAGACTACATCAACTGGCAAGATGCCTTTCGCTTCCCAGATCGCTTCCTGGAGTCGCGTATTTCTGAACTCGAAGACATGGAATTCGAAGTCGAATACGAGTACCCTAAAGGCTTTGAACAACTCATCCGTACACACATTTTAGAAGAATTCTCTATCAAAGAATGCTACCTTGCAGCCATTGACCGCGGCGGCAAAGGCAAAGATGCCATAGATGCCTCCATAGACAATCACTTCACTTGTATCGCTGCGTCTGCCACCGACCTCGACCACGCACTCGAGTTGCAAAAACTCCTCCAAGACCACATCGAGCACCGCATCAAGCACTACACCAAGTGCATCTCTAAATGTACAGACAACTATTTCAAATACTTACTTGAAACCTACAACCGTCAGCTGAGTCAGAAAATCAGGCTCAACATCGAAGATTAACAGGCTTTTCGTAAATTTAAGGCGATGAAAAAGTTTTCCCTCCTTATATTGCTGTTCCTCTTGGGCTTTCAAGGCCATTTAACGGCCCAGAACAAAATCAAGGCTTACCTCGATACCAAGCAGTTTTACGCACCAGAAATCGGGCCTTACCTCGAAATCTACATCGAGTTTGCGGGTTACACTACGCAATTTGTGCCTTGTGAAGGCGGCACCAAAGCCACCGTCATTGTCGATTGCGCCATTGCCGATGCAGAGGGCAAAATCGTTTTCAAGGATTTGTATGCCCTAGATTCTCCTATTTCTACTGATTCTACCCAAAATAATTTCATAGAAATCTTGCGCGCGCCGCTGTCTAAGGGCACCTACACACTGTCTATCCACCTTGAAGATGCCAACAGAGAAAAAAGCAAAATCTCAGGTACTATTCCATTTGAAATAAGCGACAACCGCGACCAACTGCGCTTTTCATCTATCGAACTCGTAGACCTCGCCTTCAAGAGCCAAGAGGAATCTCGCTTCACGAAATCCAATTATTACATCATTCCGCTGCTCAAAAATTATTTCAACAAAGACATGAATAACCTGCCTTATTACACCGAAATATACGGTGCCACTGGGCCAATTGTACTCGAACGCAAAGTCATCAATGCGCTAAACGGACAAGCCTACCCAGCGCTCGCCACCACAGACACCCTTCAGCCAGACGCCGTTTTGGCGCTTCTTCAGCAACTAGACCTCACCGACCTACTCACAGGGACCTACCAACTGCAACTGAGCGCACAAAACCTTCAAACAGGCCAACAAGCAAACCAAGTATTTGACTTTGAGCGCTTCAACGACAGCGACATCGCGTTTGACATCAACTCCATGCTCCTCGACCCTGCTTTTCAAGCATCTATTCATCCCGATAGCGTGGCGTATTACCTCGAAAGCCTCATCCCGATAGCCAAACAAGGAGAAATCCGCACCATTATTGAGCTGCTCAAAACAAAAGATAGCGCCAATATGCGCCAACAAATCCAGGCCTTTTGGTACCAAACCTCTGGCGCAAACGCCTACGAGCAATGGATCAAATACCAAAGCCAAGTGCGCTCTGTCGAAAAATACTACGCCAACAACTACATGGAGGGCTTCGAGACCGACCGCGGCCGCGTGTACCTCAAATACGGCCAACCCAATTCAGTTGTCGTGAAAGAATCTTCGCCAAGTGAATACCCATATGAAATCTGGACCTACGACAAAATAGGTATTTACAGCAACCGCCGCTTTGTTTTCTACAACCCAGATTTGGTCAGCAACAACCACCGTTTGCTCCACTCCGATATGGTTGGCGAACTCCGCAACCCCGCTTGGCAGCAAATTCTCGTGAGGCGAAACACCGTTAATGGTACCGTAGACGACCCCAACATGATGAACGTGAAGCATTTCGGAGGAAACTCCAATGATTTCTTCCGTCAATACTAAGCCAGATGCGAAACGCCATTGTCATTCTCAACTACAACGGTGTTCAGCACCTGCAAACCTATTTACCTAGCGCAATAGCCAACAGCCCAAATTGGGAGCTCATCGTTGCAGACAACGCCAGTACCGACGCATCGGTCTCCTTTCTCCGGACCAATTTCCCTCAAATTGAAGTCATTCAACTCAAGCAAAACTATGGCTTTGCCGGTGGCTACAACCAGGCTTTAGAGCAGTTAAAAGGTAAATACGAACTGTATTTCATCCTCAATAGCGACGTCAGACTAAGCCCCAACTGGGACACCCCACTTCTTGCCTATTTGGCAGCGCAACCTCAAGTAGCTGCCGTTGGTCCTAAAATACTATCAGACCAAAACCCAGAGCGCTTTGAACATGCGGGCGCAGCTGGTGGTTACCTGGACAGCTTTTATTTTCCGTTTTGCCGCGGTCGCCTTTTTGACACCCTAGAAACCGATCTACAGCAATACGACAGCCCCCAAGAAGTATCTTGGGTTTCAGGCGCTGCGCTACTCATCAGAAGTAAGGATTTTCACGACGCAGGAGGCTTTGACGCCGCCTTTTTTGCCCACATGGAAGAAATTGACCTCTGCTTGCGCTTGGCCAATAGAGGCAAAAAACTGTATTGCATTCCTGCCTCAACGGTGTATCACCTCGGCGGTGGCACCCTTGGCTACGAAAGCCCGCGAAAAGTCTTCTTAAATTTTAGAAATAGCCTCTGGATGCTCGTCAAGAACCAACAGAAATTCTTGCTTCCCTTGCTATTTGTGCGCATGGCCTTAGATGGCATCGCAGCCATCCAATTCCTCCTGAAAGGCAAACCCATCCTCACGTGGCAGGTTTTCTTGGCACACATGGCATTATACCGCCATTTTGGTACTTTTTACCAAAAGCGCCCGACTTTTGAACACCAACCCTTGCGCTACCACGGCCTCATCATCTGGGACTACTTCGGCAAAGGCATCCGCGCTTTTAGTGCGCTTAACAAACGAAAATTTCATTCATGACTAAATTCAATATTGGCATACTTTGCATCCTACTTTCATTGCAAAGCCTCGCACAAGTTCCTGACCTACAGAAAGCCAGCGACAAAGCACAAAATACTTTTGGTGCCTCAAGAGAAATTCCCAAACAAAAACAGACCATCCTTCCCACCATGCTTGTCAATCCACTCATCGGAACAGGTGGCCACGGCCATACTTTCCCGGGGGTTTGCGCACCTTTTGGCATGATGCAACTTAGCCCCGATACCCGTTTCGACGGCTGGGATGGCTGCGGAGGCTACCATTATTCAGATTCTATCATTTATGGCTTCAGCCACACGCACCTCAGTGGCACGGGCGTACCAGATTACGGTGATTTATTAGTGGTCCCCCAAAGCGGCGAAGCCAAATGGAAAGGCAAATTCGAGGACCCGAACGGCTACGGTGCGCGTTTCAGTCATGAAAATGAAGCGGCACGCCTTGGCTTTTATGAGGTATTGCTCGAAGACGAAAACATCCGCGTCAATTTATCTTGCACAGAAAGAGCAGGCATGCACCAGTATACGTTTCTCAATGCCAACGAGCGCAAATACATCTTGCTCGACCTCAATTACCGCGACAAACTCCTCCAAGGCTCTTTCCAACTCATTGACAAACAAAATATTAGCGGCATGCGCAGCTCAGAAGCTTGGGCCAGCGAACAACACTTTTATTTCCACCTCACAACATCCATTCCTTATATTGCACATGAGTTAAGAGATCAAAATGGCCAAATGAAGCTCTTGCTCGAATTCCCGATAGACACCAAAGAAGTGCTGATCAAGGTGGGGATGTCGCATGTAGATGTCGCAGGGGCTAAAATGAATCTCGATGCAGAAATTCCGCATTTTTCGCTTTCAAGGGTGTACAATGAAAACCTCCAAAAATGGCAACTTGAGTTCCAAAAAATAAGTTTGAACGCAGACCGCGAAACCAGTACGATATTTTACACTGCGCTTTACCACAGCATGGTGGCACCGAACCTCATGAGTGATGCCGATGGCCGTTACCGTGGCCGCGATCAAAAAATCCATCAGTTGGCCGCTCTTTCAGACAAACAATACACGGTTTTCTCCTTATGGGATACCTACCGCGCCAACCACCCCCTATTTACCATCATCGACCAAGAGCGCAGTGCGGCCTACATCCGCACCTTTCTCAGACAATACGAAGAAGGCGGAGACCTACCCGTTTGGGAACTCGCTGCCTGCGAAACCGAATGCATGATTGGCTACCACAGCGTGAGCGTCATTGCCGATGCGTACCTGAAAGGTATCCGCGATTTTGACGCCAACAAAGCACTCAAAGCCATGGTTTCTACTGCAAAAATGAATGAATTTGGCAAGATTGCCTATGCTAAAAACGGCCTGATCAGCGCCTCAGACGAGCCGGAGTCGGTATCGAGAACACTCGAATACGCCTACGACGATTTCTGCATTTCAGAAATGGCCAAAGCGCTCGACGCCAACGATATCGCATTGGAGTTTGAAAAACGCAGCTACAACTTTGTCAACCTCTACGACCCCAACACCAAATTCATGCGGGCGCGCCGCGGTGCCCAATGGTACGGCCCTTTTGACCCGTCTGAGGTCAATTTCAACTACACCGAGGCCAACTCTTGGCAGTATTCGCTTTATGCGCCTCATCAAATAGAGCTACTCACCGAACTGCTCGGCGGCAAAGATTCTTTAGAAGTTTGGCTCGACCGCCTCTTCACCACCGACATGAAACTCAGCGGCCGCGAGCAAGCCGACATCACGGGCCTCATTGGGCAATACGCCCACGGCAACGAGCCATCTCACCACATGGCTTATTTATACAATTTCACTAATGCACCTTACAAAACGCAACTTTACATCGACCGCATCCTCAAAGAGATGTATCAAAATGCGCCTGACGGCTTGGCGGGCAACGAAGATTGCGGGCAAATGAGCGCGTGGTATGTCTTGAGTGCATTGGGCCTCTACCCTATTGCGCCTGGTAAACCCGTCTATCAAATTGGGCGTCCGTTGGCCAACAATGCACAGATCAAATTAGAGAATGGCAAAACTGTTCAAATTGTCTGTCAAAACCAAGACCAAAACCACCCTTACATCAAAGAAGTGAAATGGAACGGGGTCGCTTTATCCAAATTAGAAATCAATCATGCACAACTGCTACAAGGCGGCGTGTTGGCTTTTGAAATGAGTGCTACCCCCAACCCGCGCGCAACGTCTGCGCAAGTTGTAAATAAAGTACCCCCATTCTTCGCACCGGTGCCATTTATCAAAACAGAAGAGCGCGTTTTTGCTGATTCCTTGTTGATTGAAATTGATGTCGTTTCTGCGAACCAAAACAATAAAACAAACACAGAGATCCAACTTTTCTATCAAATAAATGGGCAAAAATGGCAAAGCTATCAGCAGCCATTTTATATTCACTCAAATACAAATATCTCCATTAAAGCAGGCTACAAAGAGCTCCTGGTCAAAAGACAAGGCTTAAATTACTGGAGTTCAACGGTGTCATCTACATTTATCAAAAAAGACCCCAATATCCAATTGGAGCTCAAGAGCAACTATTCCAACCAATATGCTGCTTCTGGTAAGGATGCGCTGATAGACGGCTTGCTTGGCGGCAATGAGTTCCGAACTGGCGATTACCAAGGGTATTACAACCAAGACGTTGTTGCGATCGTTACTTTTCAGACGCCATTAGCGCTTTCTGAAGTGGGCTTTTCTTACATCCAGGACCACAAATCTTGGATCTTTGCGCCAAGTACTTTCAAGGTAGAGGGCAGTATCGATGGGGAGCATTATATAGCGCTTAGGCAACTAGAACTTCCTGCAGCCAAGCCAACTGACAAGAATCCATTAAGAAATCAAGTATTACTTGAATTAGATAGTGACAAACATTTAAAATTTAAGTATTTACGCTATACAATAAGCAATCCAGGGAAACTTCCTGAATGGCATTTAGGTGCGGGCAATCCCACTTGGTTATTCATCGATGAGTTGCTTTACAAGTAGGCCTTAGACAAAAGGCCATCTTCCTTTCAACACCTGATAATAGTTGTCTTTGGCGCCAAACTTGCGGTAAAAAGCGGCGATGCTTTCTTGGTTTGAACCCACAAAATCTAGCGCAGTGCAGCTGTCGGCATGCTGTTGAAGCACGGCATCCAATAAAAACACCAAAGCCCCAACAGGCTTTCCCTCCTCATTGAGCGTGCCCTTCATGAAATAAAGCTTTTGCTGATAGCTAAAAAAGAGCCCTGCTGCCACGAGCTGATCATCGAGAAATACGCCAACACAAAAGGCCTGCTCCTTCAGTTGCGCTTGTGCATATAAAGCCTCTAGACGCAACCAAGCTGCTGCAGTTAAACTGCCTAGGTTTTCACCTTTCTGCGCAACAAAGAATGCATGAAATGCACTGTAGGCAATTGACCTCAATTCCAAACCCTTTGCTTTTTTGAGGCTGCGTTTCACGTTTTCAGAATAGCCCGCTCTGATTTGCTCGATTCCTTCTTGCCACTGCAGCAACTGATATTTCCCTACAGGATTAGTCAATTGATTATTTTGGGCTGCATCGATATTGAGGTGTAAAAATAATTTTGATTTCAATGCACTTAAATCGGCTATAGACTGACCTGAAAGCAATGGTAAAGAACGCAGGAATAATGGTTGCAAGTAAGCACTCAAGCCATATTTCTTTACGACGGGTATTCTAAAAATGGGTTCTTGCTGCGCGTTGAGCAAGTAGCGCCAGTTCGGATGAAGGATATCTTGCACCCAGGTTTGTTCAAAGAAACCAAAAGTGCCTTGCGAAGCAACTAATTGTTCGTATTTTCGTCTGAGTTCAGGATGTTCGTCAGCTAGGCGCATGTGACACGAAGTTAAGCAAAGCAAAAGAGCAAGCAAGTCATCGTGTAACTTTTTTGCGTATTTTCGTTGAACGCTAACACTTTTTATTTATTCTATATACCATGAAAAAACTAAGTCTTTTTGCCCTCAGCCTCCTGCTTTCAGTAGCAGCTTTTGCTCAACAACCTGCAGCAAAAATTCAAGATCCTAAAACACCTGAAGAACGCGCAAAGTTCCAGACCGAAAAAATGGCCAGCGAACTCCAACTTACTGCAGCCCAAAAAGAGCAAGTTTACACCATCAATTTAGGCATCGCTCAAAAAAATGAAGGCATCCGCACCAGCAACTTTTCCGAAGAAGAAAAACGCAGTATCATCAAATCCAACCACGAAGCTCAAATTGAGATGCTCAAAAACGTGCTGACTGCTGCGCAATTCGAAAAGATGAAAGCCGAAATGAAAGACCATTCACAGGGCGGAAAACAACACAACGAGAAACATTAATTCAAAAAATATTTTTTTAGTTCCAAAAAGGCTCCATTCGGAGCCTTTTTTGTTGCTGATTATTGTCATCTTTGCGCCATGACTTTTCGCGATTTAAATTTAAAGAAACCACTTTGGAATGCCTTGGATGAACTTGGGTATGAAACCCCCACCACCATTCAGGCTGTAAGCTTCAATGTCATGATGTCTGGCAAAGACACCATCGGCATTGCGCAAACCGGAACAGGTAAAACTTTAGCCTATTTATTGCCTTGCTTGTGCATGTGGAAATTCTCCAAAGATCCGCATCCACAAATTTTGATCATTGTCCCGACCCGAGAATTGGTTGCACAAGTAGTCAGTGAAGTCGAGAAATTAACGCCTTACATGAATGTGGCAGTAGGTGGTGTTTATGGCGGCACCAACATGAGTACGCAAGCCGCAATGGTTTTACAAGGCTTAGATATCCTTGTGGGTACCCCTGGACGCATCCTGGACCTTGCAGCCAGCGGTTCTTTACAACTCAAGCACATCAAAAAGGTAGTCATCGATGAAGTAGACGAAACCTTGAGCCTAGGTTTTCGACCTCAGTTGTTGCGCATTTTTGAATTTTTGCCAGCCAAGAGACAGCACATGGTCTTTTCTGCAACGCTTTCCGAAGAGGTTGCTGTATTCCTAGAAGATTACTTAACCGCTCCTGAGCGCATTGAGGCGGCGCGCGCTGGCTCACCACTAGAAAAGATTGATCAAGTCGCATACAAAGTCGAAAACTTCTTATCTAAAGTGGCCCTTTTACAGCATTTATTAGACTTCGCTCCAGAAAACTCAAAAATATTGGTGTTTGTTTCTTCTCGTTCTTTGGCCGATCGCTTATACGAAGCCATTGAGCCTTCTTATGTAGAAAGCTTAGGCATCATTCACTCCAACAAAGCGCAAAATTTCCGCTTCAATACCGTGCAACAATTCCAGACCGGTGAAATCAGTATCCTTATTGCCACTGACCTCATTGCACGGGGTATTGATGTCACAGACGTTTCGCATGTCATCAATTTTGACCTCCCAGATAGCCCTGAAAATTACATCCACCGCATTGGTAGAACAGGGCGTGCAGATAAAAATGGCGAGGCCATCACTTTTGTGGCGCAAAAAGATGCGACTCTGTTAGCCTCTATTGAAGCCCTCATGCAAAAACAATTAGACTTCGCGGCTGCGCCAGAAGAGGTAGCATTTACAGAAGAGCTCTTGGAATTTGAAAAGCCGAAGTTGGCAGTTCCAGGAAAGCTCCTGAAATTACCTACACGCGAAAACGTAGGGCCGTCTTTTCACGAAAAGAAGGCGAAGAACAAAAAAGTAAATGTGCGCTACGACCACAAAAAGGCCATGCAAGAAAAGTACGGCAAACCTAAAAAAGCGAAAAAAAAGAAATAAGTAACTGCCGCACTATTTAGCTTAGTGCTTCACTATCTTGCTTACTTGTAACCCTTTCTGAGACTGAAGCTCAAGGATATACATTCCGCTAGCCCATTCACTTGCATCAATTTGAAATTTCCCGTTTTGAATCGTTGAAGCATATAGCAATTGCCCATTAAAAGACCTGATATTCAACTGAATAGCGTCTTCATGGTTTTCAATTGTAAATTGATCTGCAAATGGATTAGGGTACACCTGAACCTGAAGCAGCTCATTTTCTTGAACGCCGATCTGGCAATTGTTATTGGCGAGTGGCGTCGGGATGATTGTTGCAAAATTGAGGCCTGCGTCAGGGCAGCGCGCATAAGAGATGTTGGCGAGTTGCGGGCCAAACGAGATTTGATCGTGCACATTGAAACCATGAGAAAGATAGACGTAGTCGCCGCCTGCACTCAATTTGAAATTGGCATGTAAACCCGTTTGTGTAAGGTCGTTATCTGCCCACACCAATAAATAACCATTGGCAGGCAGCACCGTACCTGCAGGAAAAGCCCAAGCCATGAGGTTGAGCGGGTCGTCGGACAAATAAAAACCTGCTAGATCAATTGGTGCATTGGTGGTGTTGATCAATTCAATCCAGTCATCATCTTGGCCATTTGGATCAAAAAGAAGGGAATCATTAGAAGCCAAGACTTCATTGATCAAGACCGAACCTACTACTGGAGTTGGGAAATTTACAGCGAGCGTATGAAATTCATGTTCTGCACGTGCTGGAGAAAAAAGCCCCGCATTGTTGTTCTCGGCGTAAATATAATATTCAAAAGTAAGCCCATCTACCGGCACCTCGATGCCAAAAGTGTGGTCGCCGGCAGCGCCGTCGTTGTGTGCGCCGTCGTCGAACATTTGAACGCGCGTGAATTTAAGTTGGTGATTGCCGCGATAGCCTAAATAAACGATAGTTTCATTGGTGGTTGTTGCGGTGATGGTAACTGTTGAACCATAGACAAGTGGTGAGGTGCTTGCGCCGTGGCTTACAATACTAGGTGCTTGGAGTACATAAGCGGCATTGGTACTGAAAAATTGCGCGCGGGCATCCATGAGTGCTTTGATTCCGGGGATACTGCCGCCACCACCCGGGCCGCCACCTGTTACGGCTGTGGTGAGGCTATTGATGAATTGAGTGTAGGTGTAAAATTTATAGGGGTCTGCCTGAATGGAAGAATCGGCAAGCGCCATGAGGTTTTGCGCCCATGTTTCGTACTGGCCACTGGCAAACATTTCTTGAACCATAGTACGCACGTGTGCCATATACATGCGCTTGTAAAGCGGATTGGCCATGATCTGCTTGATCAACGGATGGTTGTTTGAAGTGGCATTCGAGAACGGATCAAGACTTGTTGGTGTTGTGGTACCTGAACCTGTACCACCTGGAAAACCACCAAAACTCATGTTGACATCCCAGACCGTCGGGACGAAACGACCGTTGATATCCCAACTGAGGTAATAGTTTTGGCGAAAAGCGCCGCTATAAGAATCTAGATTGACCAATACGTTATTGAAAGCGAGCATCCAGATCGCGCGGTCGATATCGAGCATGCCTTCGATGTTTTGAAAATCGTTGTTGAGCGTGTTGCAAAGGGCAACCAAGCGGTTCCAACCAATTGTTGATTGCAGTTCGTAACCATTGAAATACGCACTGCTGTCGGCGCCTAGGTATTTCAAATCGGGGCTAACTGTTGCCCCAGGCCCTGCCCCGCCTACCGGGTTACATTTGAAGTAGGTGTCGTCGGCATAATAATGGACTTGATTGAAGTCGTCAGAGATGGCTTCGTTGTTGGTATATACACCTCGATATTGCCCATTGATATATACACGTGCAAAATTGGAACTTGGGCAGTCCATGTATTGCTCCAGAATTTGGTAGGAGAGGATTTCTCGGATCATGGAGGGGTCTTTGTAGCAATTGGAAAGCTTGATGTCCTTGATGCCGTGGTAGTCTTGGTTCACCTTAATGGTGTTGAGCTCGATGCGCAGCGGATTCTTTTGGTTATTCGGGCTGTAAGAGCTATTTCCTTTGTAGCGAATGCCGCAAGAGTCAAAAGAAATGCCATTGATGCGCACGGAATCGGCGTAAATATAAGTTTCGGTGGCTTCGTTGGCATCTAGTTGGGCATCCCAGTTGGTGAAAGAAAAGAAAATTTCAATGACTTGGATGGTGTCGCGGTTGTAGAAATTTTGTGCCTGTAGTGTTGCGCAAAAAAAGGATGCAAAGCAAAGAAAAAGAAATTGGAAACGAAGCATAAATTGAGTTTTGTTTAAGTCGTATAAAAGTCAGAATAAGTTGTAAAATACTATCTTTGAAGTATGAAGTTACAGATTTTAAGTGTCCTGAGCATCGGATTGCTCTTTAATAGTTGTGCACAAGCTCCTCAAAAAGAGGCGCGTAAACGCGAAGTTGTGCAAGTTCAAACCCAATTTGAATTGCAAGATTTCTTAAAAGAAAACAAAGATTTAGATGCCGCCGTAGACAAAGTGTTTGCAAGTCTAGACGACACCGCCATTGTAGCACAACTCATTATGCCTGCTGTTGGGCGTTTGGGTCAAGAAAAAGCAACCATAGACCAACACATCAAAGACCGCATCATTGGCGGCGTACTCATGCTCAACGGCACCAAAGAAGGTTTCACATCTTGGATTGCCGATTTTGAAAAGCAAAACAAGGCCTATGGAAATATACCTTTCTTATACAGCGCCGATGCTGAGCCAAGTTTGGTTAACCGCAAAATTGCAGGCTCTACGCTCGTCAAGAAAGCCAATGAAATGCAGTCCATTGAAGAAGTGCGCACTTGTGCTCAAACCATCTCCAAAGACCTTAATGACATTGGCATCAATTACAATTTCTCGCCTGTTGTAGATATGTCTCCGAACGCTACAGTCGGTTTCAGAAGTTTTGGCGCCGTGCCAGCGAACATCATTCCTTGGTCAGGCGCTTTTATTGAAGAAACGCAAGCGCAAGGCATTATTGCCACCGCTAAGCACTTCCCAGGTCACGGCTTGGTTTCTGGCGACACCCATAAAGCACTGCAAGTCATCGATGGCGAACTCAAAGAAATTCAGAACTACCCACCTCTCATTGCGCAAGGTGTGCTATCTATTATGGTGGCGCATATTGCCGTGCAAAACAATCCGAAATACAATACCAATGGCCTCCCTTCTACTTGCTCCAAAGCGATTGTTACGGACTTGCTCAAAAACGAAATGGGCTACAAAGGACTCATCGTAACCGATGCCATGAATATGGGCGGTGTGGTTTCTGTACCTGAAGCTGCCTACAAAGCAGTTGCCGCAGGTTGTGATATCATTCTGATGCCTGTAGATGCCAAGAAGGCACACGCAGAAATCTTAGCGCATTACCGCAAAGACGCCGCATTCAGAGCACAGGTCGATGCTGCAGCCAAGAAAATCATTCGCATGAAAATTGCAATGGGGCTAATGACTAAGTAGTCAGGTAAAGATCAATCAGACCTTCAGGAGCTTTGATATAGAGCTCCTTTTTTTTGCGCAATACTTTTTGGATGAGCCCATCAAAAATAGGCACCAAGATTTCGGTACCATTGAAGTCTAGTTGCAACAAAGGATTGGCTGTCATGTCAATGACGTCGGCTACCATACCGATGGCGCCGCGTTGGGCATCAAAGACCTTGAATCCGATGATTTCGTGGTCATAGAAGGAACTTTGATCGAGTTCTGGCAAAACTTCTAGCGGCAAATACGCTTTCTTTTTCACCAAGCGCTTGGCGGCCTCTTCTGTTTCTACTCCTTCGAACTTAATGGCCGCAAAGCCTTTGTTCTTGAGTTTGAAACCTTCAATAAAAAATGGGGTGAGTTGACCGTTGATATCCAGATATAAGGCGTCTAGACCTTGGTAATCGGCCGGATTGGTCACGTCTAAAAACAACGAAACTTCACCTTTGAATCCGTGAAGTTTCGCGATAAGACCTAAATAATAGCAATCTTGAATTTGCATATGCTTATTCAGCAGCAGCTTCTTCAGATGCTTCTTCAGCAGGAGCTTCAGTTGCAGGAGCTTCTTCGGCAACTACTTCTTCAGTTGCAGGAGCTTCTTCAGCAACTACTTCTTCGGTTGCAGGAGCTTCTTCGGCAACTACTTCTTCAGTTGCAGGAGCTTCTTCAGTTGCAGGAGCTTCTTCAGCTACTACTTCTTCAGTTGCAGGAGCTTCTTCAGCTGCTACTTCTTCAGTTGCAGGAGCTTCTTCAGCTACTTCTTCTACTTCTGGGGTGTTTTTAGCAACGACTGCTGCTGCTTTGGCTGCATTAGCTGCAACTTCAGCTGCCATGCGGTCAGCTTTTTCTTTTTCGGCGTTTTTCACTAGACCAGTGATTTTACCTTCAATTTTAGCTGATTTGTCAGCCAACCATTGATTGAAACGCTCCTCTACTTGCTCAGCAGTCAATGCACCTTTTTTCACGCCGTTAAGCAAGTGATTTTTGTACAAAACTCCTTTGTAAGATAGAATAGCACGAGCAGTTTCGGACATTTCAGCACCAGTCTGAACCCAAGCAAGTGTCGCATCAAAATTGATGTCGATGACAGCAGGGTTAGCAGTTGGGTTGTAAGTTCCGAGTTTTTCGATGAATTTACCATCGCGTTTTGCACGGCTGTCAGCAGCTACCAAGTGAAAAAATGGTTTGCCTTTTTTACCGTGTCTTTGAAGACGAATGCGTGTTGCCATTGTTCTTTACAGTTTTGGGTACGAAACCCAGGTTGATAAATAAGTGAATTAAGGGTGCAAAGATAGTCATTTTATTTGAACGCAACAAAACTTATTTGCCCTGCGCCTTAAATACAATAATGACCGTGTAGAACATGATTTTGATGTCGAGCGCCAAAGTGCGGTTTTTCATGTAAATAAGATCAAATTTCATGCGCTGCAGCATTTGATCTACATTTTCGGCATAGCCGTATTTGACCTGCCCCCATGAGGTAATGCCTGGTCTTACGCGCGTGAGGTGCATATATTGTGGCTCAATAGCTACGATTTGATCAATATAAAATTGACGCTCCGGACGTGGCCCAACCAAAGACATTTGACCCAAAAGCACATTGAAAAACTGTGGGAATTCGTCTAGACGTGTTTTGCGCATGAAACGACCAATTGGCGTGATGCGCGGGTCTCCTTCTTTGGAGAGTTGTGGCCCTGCTTTTTCTGCATCGGTATACATCGTGCGGAATTTGATGATTTTAAAGCGCTTGCCGTCGCGACCCACTCTATCTTGTAAGAAAAAGATAGGCCCTGGCGAAGACAACTTTACCGCCACCGAAGAAAAAATAAAAAAGGGAATGAGGAACAACAGCGCAACAAAAGAAATAACGACATCCATGAGGCGCTTCACAGCTCTTTGCCAATAAGGCATGACGTCTGGGTTGATCTCGATGAGCAAGGCCCCATAAATGTTGGTCATGTCTACGGATCCTGCCAAAATACTGTACATATCGGGCAAGACCCTGATGCGGATTTTACCGTTGTCTATGCGGGCAATAATCGACTGCAAGCGGTCGTGGTCAGAACTTTCAATCGCAATAATGACCTCCTCTACTTGTTGTGCTTCCAAAACAGCTTCTAAGTCGGGGAGCTTACCAAGGTGTGCAAGCTGTGGGGCCAACAGGTTGTCTCGGCCATTGACCTGAAGAAAACCTACAAAATGATTGATCATGTTTGGTGCAGCCAGCAACTCTTGATAAATTTCAATAGCGCGTTCATTGCCACCAATGATGAGTGTTTTGAAGCCGTGCCCAGCTGCCTTGATATACTTGATGAGGATGGTTGTAAAGAGCACTCTTCCAAAAGACGTAAAACTCAGGTGGATGATAAATAACCAAATGGTGAGTTGGTAGTAATTTTGATAACTGCGAACTTGGTCGTCTAGCAAGAGGGTGAAAAACAATACGATGGTCCCGAAAAAGGAGGCGGCCAAACTCAAATTCAGGACTTTCAAGCGAAACAAGCGACGGATGTCGTGGTAGGTGCCTTGCAGGGTGTAAAACAACAACCAAAATAGCGGCAACAATAAAATACCCATCCAAAAGTTGCCATCGGGATGAAAAGGCTGACCTTCGATTTGCACCTGACGCATATAAAAAAATAAGCCCCAAGAACAACTAGCACTGAGCAAGTCAATACAAATCAAAAACGCTATCCAAAAACGGTCTTTCATTAGAAATATACCACCTTGATGTTATCGATTAAAATCAGATTATTGGAAATGGTGTTGTCGTAAAAAGCCTTAAATGCTTGAACGTAATTAGTGTTATTTGGGCCCGCTGTAATGACTTCGCTCAGCAGGATATAAATTTTCTTCCAACGCAAAGCGTTCAGTGGGCTTTTGTTCATGGTCACCATTACGTTTTCATTGGTGCCATTGTTATTCACAAACAAGAGGTAATTGGTAAATGGAACGGTGTTGCAGTAATCGATTTCTAACATCGCTTGCTTGTTCTTAGGGATGCTCAACTGCTGATCTTGATTGGTATAAGCAATCCACATGGAGTCTTGGGCACTTAATAGTACTTTTCCGTAATAATTACCGTTGAACCATTTGAGTGTATCATTGGCCAGAGTAAGATGAGCTGAAGAGGTATTCGGGTCATCGGTGATTTTGATGTTGATGTCTTCAAAATCTTCAGTCCAAAAATTGACGTTGTCTTTGTAATGGGTTTTGGGAGCAATAGTAAGGGTTTGGTTTTTGACAAAAATGCCGCTTACTTCAAAAGGAACCATGTGTTCGTTGCGCATTTTGGTCGCAACAATACCGTTGACACGTATGGTAGGATATATACGGATGCTCGCAGCACCCTCTTTGAGAATTGGAATCTTGAAAGGAACTTCAAAAACGCCAATGAGTTGTTCGTCTACATAAACCCAGGCATCGGTAATGTTTTGGGTCAGCTGACCTTCTTCCCCGTTGAGGGCGGGGTTCGCTTCGAGTGTCCATTCCGTGACTTCTAGCCAAGCAGGATCCGGATTGTTCTTGACACAAGCGCCTAAAATTAGCCCCAGAAAAAGAAGGTAACGATAAACCATGGATACGGAACGAAAGTCAGTCATTTTTATTGTATGAAGTGCTTACTATTTTGTGCAATTTGTGCTTGAGCGCGCGCCTCTATTTCCAAAGCGAGTGCCAACGCGCGCAGCCCTGCCTCAACCCCTACCCGTGGCGCATGGCCTGCATGGTATGCGCTCGCGAAATCGAGCCACTGGGTTTGCAGCGCATTGCTGGGCACAACTTCGAGGTTGTGTGATTCTGAACCGGCATTCGGCTGCAGGGAGGCCGTTTTCTCTAAGAGATCTAATGCGATGGTGTGTTCGGGCATTTGTAAGCGCAAGGTTCTTTGCTTGTGGTCCGAAATGCGCGAAGCAAAAAGCTTGGCCTTCAAGCCATCTTCAAATTCGATACTGGCCTGTACTTCGTCTGAGAATGCGCTTTTCTCGCTTTTGGCTACTACCTCGATCGCTACTATCTGACTTGAGGCATGCGCGAGCAGTAGATCGAGGTCGTGGATCATGAGATCTAGCACCACAGACACATCGGAACCTCTTTGCTGAAATGGCGCAGTGCGACTGGCATCAAAGCCCAACAATTGGCGCCCGACAGAAAAAGACGTTGCTGCTTCAAGCGCAGGATTAAAACGTTCGACGTGCCCGACTTGCACAAAGCTTTGTTGTTGCAGTGCGAGAACACAAAGCTCTTGAGCTTCACTTAAGGTAGCACACATGGGTTTTTCAATAAAAACAGCTTTGCCCGCCAAAAGCGCTTCATGGGCCAAGAGAAAATGTGCAGGCGTACTCGCGATGATGGCCACAGCATCTGCTGCGCCAATGAGTGCTTGATAGGATTCAAAAAATGGTAGCGCTTGTAGTGCAGCTGAAACTTCGCGCCCATCGATGGGCTTGTGGTCATGGATACCAACAATTTCAAACTGCGCAGCTAATTCTTGGAGCAAGCTTACATGAATGCGCCCCAAATAACCAATACCGACAATGCCAATGCGAATCATTTCTTTATAAAAAAAGCCATTAATCGGAAGACTAATGGCTTTGAGCTGATATAGGTTTCAAACTTATTTCTTTACCGTATCGACAACCGCTTTGAAAGCTTCTGGGTGGTTCATTGCTAAATCGGCAAGTACTTTGCGATTGAGTTCAATTCCACTTTTGTGAACGGCACCCATAAACTGTGAATAGCTCATGCCGTGAAGGCGAGCGCCCGCGTTGATGCGGGTAATCCAGAGTGAACGGTAGTTTCTTTTCTTTTGCTTACGTCCGGAGTACGCATAAACAAGCCCTTTTTCAATGGCGTTTTTTGCAACTGTCCAAACATTTTTACGACGACCAAAGTATCCTTTGGCCAATTTCATCAAGTTCTTTCTACGAGCTCTTGACGCGACGTGATTTACTGATCTTGGCATAATTTTTAAATTTTTTGGTAGGGAGTGCTTCGAGGAAGACTTAAGGGACTCAGTACCGGGTTCTACAATTTATTAACCGTTAAAGGGACTATTTCATGCACAATTGCAACTTGACATTTGAGAGGTCAGCATCGTGAACCAATCCGGCGTGCGTAAGATTGCGCTTACGTTTGGTAGCCTTTTTGGTAAGGATGTGACTCTTAAATGCATGCTTGCGCTTGATTTTGCCGCTTCCAGTGATGGTGAATCGCTTCTTTGCACTGGATTTTGTTTTCATTTTAGGCATTTGCTTGCTTTTTTTTTGAGTTAAACTTCTATATCAGCTTCTTATTTCTTTTTCGGGTTGATCATCAAGATCATTTTTTTACCTTCTAGTTTTGGTAGTTGTTCTACCGCACCGAGGTCAGCGAGCTCTTGGGCAAATTTGAGAAGTAAAATCTCGCCTCTGTCCTTGAACACGATGGTTCTTCCTTTAAAGAAAACGTAGGCTTTGACCTTACTGCCTTCTTCGAGGAATTTTTTAGCGTGGGCTAATTTGAAAGCGAAATCGTGGTCGTCGGTATTGGGACCAAAGCGGATTTCCTTCAAGACAACCTTGCTTTGTTTGGCTTTCAGTTCTTTGCTTTTGCGCTTTTGGTTGTAGATGAACTTTTTGTAGTCCAGGATTTTACAAACCGGTGGCGTAGCGTTTGGAGAGATTTCCACAAGATCCATGTCTTGTTCTTCAGCCAAAGCAATGCCTTTGGCAACGCTCATGACCTGTGGTTCTTCTCCTTCGATGACAAGGCGAATTTCAGACGCAAAAATCTTTTCATTGATGCGGTGCTGAGCTGCCTCTTCTCTTTTTACAAATGGTTTTGAGTTTCTTCTCATTCAGTGGTTAGTTCAACTTAAGCCAGTTCTGCGGAAATTACTTCCTGAATCAAGTCCGCAAATTTGTTCAGGTCCATGCTGCCGTGGTCGCCGACGCCGCGCTGTCTGACAGAAATGGTGTCCGACTCGGCTTCTTTCTCACCTACGATGAGCATGAAAGGTACTTTTTTGAGTTCTGCGTCGCGAATTTTCTTGCCGATTTTCTCGTTGCGGTCGTCAATAAGTCCGCGAATATCGGAATTATTTAGGAATTCTGAAACTTTTTCTGCGTAGTCGTTGTATTTATCGGAGATTGGCAAGACGATAAATTGTTCTGTGGACAGCCAAAGTGGGAAGTCGCCGGCACAGTGTTCGAGCAAGACCGCCACAAAACGCTCCATAGAACCAAACGGTGCACGGTGGATCATGACTGGGCGGTGTTTTTGATTATCGGCGCCAATGTACTCGAGCTCAAAGCGTTCAGGTAAATTGTAATCGACTTGAATAGTACCTAACTGCCATTCTCTACCCAAAGCATCTTGGACCATAAAGTCGAGTTTAGGACCATAAAAAGCAGCTTCTCCATATTCAACGACCGTCGGGAGTTCTTTTTCGGCAGCAGCCTCGATGATCGCTTGCTCTGCGCGTTGCCAGTTCTCTTCAGAACCGATATATTTAGCTCTATTCACTTTGTCGCGCAAGGAAATTTGCGCTTTAAAATTCTCAAATTTGAGCGTTTTAAGCACGTAAAGCACGATGTCGATGACATTTTTGAATTCTTCTTTGACCTGGTCTTGCGTACAGAAAATATGGGCGTCGTCTTGAGTAAAACCACGTACTCTTGTGAGCCCGTGAAGCTCTCCGGATTGCTCGTAGCGATATACCGTACCAAACTCGGCAAAACGCGCTGGTAAATCTTTGTATGAACGCGGCTTGCTCTTGAAGATTTCGCAGTGATGCGGGCAGTTCATTGGCTTGAGGTAGAACTCCTCGTTAGGATCTGGGGTTCGGATCGGCTGAAAGGAATCGGCGCCGTATTTTTCGTAGTGACCTGAGGTAACGTACAGTTCTTTATTGCCAATATGTGGCGTAATGACTTGTTGGTAACCGGCTTTTCTTTGTGCTTTCTTAAGGAAGTTCTCTAAACGCTCGCGCAATGCTGCGCCTTTTGGCAACCAAAGTGGTAAGCCCTGCCCTACTTTTTGGCTGAACGTAAATAATTCGAGTTCTTTACCCAATTTGCGGTGGTCGCGGCGCTTGGCCTCTTCTACTCTTTCTAGGTATTCGGTGAGCTCTGCTTGCTTTGGAAAAGTGATGCCATAGATGCGCGTGAGCTGTTTGTTTTTTTCGTCGCCGCGCCAGTATGCTCCGGCGATGGCCGTTAATTTAACGGCTTTAATGGGGCTGGTATCTGGGATGTGCGGCCCACGACACAAATCTGTGAAGTTTCCTTGTGTGTAAAAGGTAATGCTGCCGTCTGGGAGATCGGCAAGGAGTTCGAGTTTGTAAGGGTCTTGTTTTTCTTCAAAGTAAGCAAGTGCATCTGCTTTGGTGATTTCTTGACGCACAAACGGATTTTTAAGCTTGGCCAGCTCCTTCATTTTTTGCTCGATTTTTTCGAGGTCTTTTTCGGAGATGCTGTGCTCCATGAGGTCTACGTCGTAGTAGAAACCGTTGGTAACCGGTGGGCCGATAGCCAATTTGATACCGGGGTAATAAAACTCAAGTGCTTCGGCCATGAGGTGCGCAGACGAGTGCCACATCGTAGACTTGCCTTCAGCATCTGACCAGGTAAGCAACTGCAGTGTGCAATCTTGGGTTAAGGGCGTGCTGGCATCTTTGACTTGGTCGTCTATGCGGGCAGCTAGCACATTGCGCGCAAGGCCTTCTGAAATTGATTGAGCCACTTGCATGGCGGTAGTTCCGGCGTCGAACGTACGAATGTTGCCGTCCGGAAAAGTAACTTGAATGGTCATAGTGTGTAATAATGAGCTGCAAAATTACAAAAAATGCGTAGATAAACGCTATTTATTGTGGCCGCGAAGTGCTGTTTGGAGATCGGCTTGCATGGCGCGAATTTGACTGCCCAACGCAGCGTGATCTAGCTGGATATCGGGGAGTTCTCGAGAGATGTACGAAACAAAGCGCCAGACTTCGAGCACCTCTCCAACTGGAACATCAAATGGTGCATATAGTGGATTTGTAGAGCTCAAGCGAAGAATTTGTTGCGCTTGGAGTAGATTTTGAACGTATTTGAAAACAATGCCGTCTTCTTTGGTCACGACCACGCAGGGTGTGTTGGAAGGCAAGCGCAACCAATCTTGAACAAACTCACCCACGACATAAGAGCCGTGCACAACCGGTGGCATGGAGTCGCCAACGATTGGAAAAGCTCGGTATTTGCGGTCCTTGGATAAAAAAGGCAAGCGCAAAGTGGGAAGTTCTTGAAGGTAATTAGGGTCGGCATAGCCGCTGGTGTAGCCGGCACTCACTTTTTCTGATATGAGCTCAATTTCTTCTTCATTTTGTGCATTGACAACAGTTGTAAGCACACGCAAGTTTTGACCACTCGCCTCGCCTATCCATGCGCCTTGAAAGGCATCCAGCTCTGCCGCAGGCAGTTTGGCTAATGACTTAGACAAAAGGACCTCTAGTGGTAGTTTTTCGGATTGCGCCAACTGAAGTAGCAATTCTAGGCTAGGCTGAGCAACTTCGTTTTCATAACCGCTGTAAGTAGAGCGATTGAGACCGAGGGCTTGGGCCATTTCTTCTTGAGATTTGCCTTTTCTTTTGCGTAAGAACTTGAGATTTTGAGCGATGTACATAGCGCGAGTTGTTTGCTCAAAAGTAAAGAAAATAATCAATATCTCATCAAAATGATGGTTATTTTTTAATCAATTATTTCTCAACAAATTATTGGGCTTCAAATTTATAGGATATCCAACCTGTGGCACTGCCCTCACCGGGGCTGAAGCGCGATAATTTGGCGTATTTCAAAGCTTGCTCGATCATGCATGCACTGGCATTTTTGCTTTTGGCTGCAATGTAATTAGCCACACTCACCTTGCCAGCAGACGTGACTTCAATTTGCAAATAAACCATCCCTGCCGCATTGAACCCACAGGTGTAACCCGGATTTCTGACATACCACGTGTTGCCTTCAAATGCAGTTCGCTTTGAAACACTGAAATCCACCATAACGGCACCTGCATATTGATTTGGTTGTGCTGCTCCTGTGGCCTGGGTTGTTTGAGGAGTTTGACCTTGCTGCTTGAGCTGTGCAATGCGCTTATTGCTTTCTTGAACAATCCGCTCTCGTGCAGCCGCTCCACCTGTTTGGGCAAAAACTTGTGCCTCAAAGTCGCGGGCAGTTTGCTCGGGATTACCCTGACTTGAAGCACCGGTTTGTGCAGACCAATTTTCATAAGAAGATGGGCGCGTATCGTTGGCGTCGCGGGCTACACTGCGCAAATCGCTGTTTTGCTGCTGCATTTCCATTTGTTCGCGGAGTTCTTCTTTCTCTTCCGGCGTAATTTCTTCGAGAGCAACTTCATACAGCCCTTCTTCTGAAAGGAGCTCCTCTTTTTTTACAGTGGTGAGTTCTAAATAGACAAATGAGCCCACATACAAGCTGAGCACCACGATGAGTGCTTTGAGGTAGTGTTCGGACTGAATTTGTCTTGGCTTCATGGCTTGCGCTGCAGGATTTTTTGGTCTGCAATCAGGTAATAAACTAAACCCTCTGGGGTACTGAGCTGAAATGCGCTTTGATCAAAACGCACAATGCGTTGATAGCCGCAAGCAATAATTGGCGTGCCATCGGTAGCAAACAAGCCTAAACCGTTTTCATTTTCCGCTAAAAAATAGTTCGCTTCAAGTCTTTTAATTGTTTTATATTCAGGATTTAAAATCCATTTACCTAAAGTATCTATTAAACCTAATCCGCGCTGCTGCTCGACCAGATAACCAAAAGGTGCAAAAGGCGTAATTTGTTCGTTGACAAATGGCAAAACCACCTTTCCATCGAGTCCTAGCAAAGCCCATTTACCACCTTGCTGTACAGGCCATAAGCCAGCCCAAAAGGGTTGAGCGGCTTCGTATGCATTTTTGATCAATATCTTTCCTTTGGTATCCATCAGGCCTAGTTTTCCGGACTTCGCACATACAGCATAGCCTTCATCGCTAAAGAAAGCCAGCTCAGGCGCAGTCAAAAACCATTCCAATCCATTTAATTCCAGGCGCTTGCCAGTCGTATCGAAATAAAATAAGCTTTTCCCTTGCTTGGCGATTAAAAATGGTGAGGTAGGAACAAACAATACCTCATCGTATTTAGGTGTCAAAATCACCTTTCCTTTTTTATTGAGCCCGACTTTGCCATTGCGTTCGATGCGCTCAAAAGGCACAGGCTTGATCGGTTCTGCAGGCGTCATTTGCCAGTCATAAGCACTCAAGGTTTGCTGAAGTTCTTCCCATTGCAGCGGGGTTTGTTGTAAAAACTGACCTTGCGCATCGAGCAAAAGATAGCCGCTGCTGTCCTCTAAGATAAAACCACCTTTATTCGGTGAAATATCGAGGTATTTAAAGTCGATTATTGGCTCATTGCGCTTATTGATCAGTCCGTAGCGATTGTCTTTGGATACAATAGCTAAACCTTCGTAAAACGCACTTGCTTCTTCGTATTGGGCCGCAATGAACACAAGACCTGCTGCATCCATGTAGCCATATTTTTGACCCTCTACAAAAGGATACATGCGTTTGAGCAGTAGTTCACCGTCTTTTTCTAAATCTTCGATGAAAGGATAAGCGGGATAAGCATTTTTAAAGGCTAACAGCTTCTCTACGCTGTAGGTTTGCATGTAAAGACGGTAGATTTGCTTCCAGGCTGTAGCCACCTGAGGTGCTCCGGGATAAGCTTTTATAAAATTTGCAAATGATTCAAGTGACTCAACTTGGCTATACTTCTTGTAAATCCGCTCCCAAGCCTCCTCTAAATAAGGACTCTTGGGATTAGCTGTTATGTAATCGATCAATTCGGCCTCGGTGTCATGTTGCGTGCGTTCTTGATACAACAACGCTTCATAGCTGGCATTTGCTTTTTGTTGCTGCACTGCATTCGGATACATCACAATAAAAGCCTGCATGGCAGCCGAACTTTGCGCTTGCACGGCGTAATCAAAAGCGAGAGAATCGCGCAAGCCAACAACTATTTTTTTGTAGTCTGGGAACTTTTGGCCATAACGCTCCATGAATTGCTCGAGTGCTGTAATTTGAGGCGCACTCATGACCAATTGCAATTCTTGCGTGGCCAATTGATAGAAAAGATGTTGGGTGGTGGTGTCTTGGAGGGCCAAATCGAGTTGTAATTTCTCCTTGGACTTGCTATCTAATGTTGGATAGCTGCTTTCCAATTTAGAGAGGTAAGCAAACGCGCTATCTGCTTGATAACAAAATGGCGTGAGGTAATAAACAGACCATCCGTAACTGGCCGCAACAGGCGCTTTGAGAAGGTCTTTTTGCAAAAATCCTTGCGCCAATCCGAAATTGTTTTGCTGAATGGCCAACAGGGCCTTTTGTGTGTTTTTTTGCGCAAAAACAACCACTGATAAGAAAAGAAACAACAAGAAGGCGCCTTTTCTCATTGCTTTAGCAAGGCTTTAAGATGATTTGGGACCTCGCAAACCGGAATAGCTTGCATTTTGTGTGCGTTGGCGCGGTTATACTTATTGAAAATAGCCAATACTTCTTGCTGTCGGGCATCAAGCATGCTGGTTTCACCATTAAAACACATGGCCCACTCTAACTCAGGGTAAGTGGCGCCGATTTGATCTTCGTCGGAGCGGCCGTCTTCCCACAAGCCGTCGGTTGGGGCTGCATTTTGAATGGAGGAAACAACACCAAGCGCTTTGGCCAGCGCAAAAACTTCGGTTTTCATGAGATCGGCGATCGGGCTGAGGTCTACTCCACCATCGCCGTATTTGGTGTAAAAGCCCACTCCAAAATCTTCGACTTTGTTGCCTGTGCCAGCTACCAAACATGAGTTGGCTTGCGCAACGGCATACAGCGTGGTCATGCGCAAACGCGCGCGGGTATTGGCCATGGCGAGCGCATGAGAAGTGGCATTCGCCGGCAGCGCGGCGCTGAGCGTTTCAAATGAAGGTGTGAGGTCTATGGTTTGCAGACGCACATTCGCAAAACGACTTTGCAAGTCTTGCATGTGTTCGCCCGCGCGGTCAAATTCTGCTTTGGTCTGGCGAATGGGCATGGTCAGGCAAATAGTAGGCGCACCTGTAAGCGCACAAAGTGTGGAGGTGACGGCTGAATCTATGCCGCCCGAAATACCAACCACAAAACCCTTTGCGTGCGCAGTTTGTAGGTAAGTACCTAGCCAATTAGAGATATGTGCTGCGAGCGTATGCATTTGCTTAAAATAACAACGTGAATTTCAGGTGTGCTTGATTTAGGGTTGCTTGGTTTCTAAAATAGGTTTCGGCTTGCGTGACGCCGTCTATGTAAAAAAGCGTGTAGTTCTGCTCTTTTGAGGTGAGGTGAAGTGGCATAAAACCATAGCTATAGCCCACCTCGGCAACCAAACATGTGGAACCTGAAAAATTCCATTCAACTCCTGCACTAATGCCGAGATTGGCATTGTAAAAAAAGAGGTCCTTGCTGACTTTCATACCTAAGTTTTCTTCGGCAGAACCATTGATACTGCCAGCAAAGGGCACCACATAACCTTTGTCGTCTACGGTGTTGGTGAGTAAAAAACGGTTGCGCAAACCAAAACGAAGGATGCCGCGGTAATCGCCGATGAAGTCCGTTCTAAACGTGAGGCCAATTGGCAGCGCTAGGTAGAGCGGCTCATAAGTGCGTTCGGTGAGGTTGAAAAATAAGTCTGTAGATACGGTCTCGCCTTTTGGCTTGATTTGTTTATCGGTGAAACGATAAAATACGTCTTGATCGCTGACGTTGTAACTGATGCGGTCGATGTCGAATTCTACGCCACCACTGAGCGCAATATTTTGAGATTCTTTGGATGCTTTAGTGAAGCAAACGCCAAAAGAGGAAGAAAAACCAGGCGAACTCCCCAATAGATTGGTGCCCATCTTCGGAAAATTGAGCCCTACAGATCCGGTAACGCCGCCCTGAAGTTTCTTTTCGGAGACAGCCTGAGCTAATGAAAGAGTGTTTTGACCTAAAAAGAAGGCACAAAATAAAAAGAGTTGAAAACGCAGTGATTTCATGTTGCCTGATTAATGTTAATTTTGAACAAAAATAACAATATTCATGATACGTAAGCTCAGTCTTCTACTCCTGCTCATCGGTCTTTACGCCTGTCAGTCCGACACCTATCAGGTTGATCTAGATAGCGCTAAGCATCATGTCAGTTACCAAAACCTCGACTCCTCTTTTCGTTACGCACATGTCAACGAACAAAGACGCTTAATCAAAGCACTGATCGCCGCAGATTTCGACCTCTCTCAGTTTTGTTTCCCCTATGCACTACAAGTGTCTACGCAATCGGACAGCGCTTTCATCAATGGTTTACGACGCACATTTACCCAACCATTCAACAAGCAAGTATTTTCAGCTTTAGACCAGCGCGCTAAATGGCGCAAGAAAACATTTCAGCAAATTGAAGCCGGACTCAAAAGACTCTCGCTACTCGCACCCAAAGTACCCGTAGCCAAAAGCGTTGATTTTGCCTATACGCAATTTGCAGCTAGTGCCTATGCCTCTTCAAAAGCAATTGTTTTGGGACAGGAGCGCTATCTAGGTGCTGCGCATCCCATCATTGCTTCGCTGCCTCCACAGCAATTTTACGACTGGATCAAAGAGGGCATGGCGCCGCAATATGCAACTTCAGACGCCTTACTCATTTGGCTCAGCACCAACGTTTTAAAAACCACCGACGAAAACTTTGCCAGTGAAATGATCCGCTGGGGCAAGCTGCTCGCTATTTTAGAGCTCATCAGCCCTGAGGTCAAGCTGCACAACCATTTGCGCTACAGCGAACAAGATTTCGAATGGGCGCTAAAGGCCGAACGCGGCGTTTGGGAGTACCTTGTAGACCAACAATTACTCTTCAAAACAGACCAAGAACTCAACATGAATTTCTTAAATGAAGGCCCCTACACCATTGGCTTGCCGCAAGAAAGCCCAGATCGTATGGGGCGCTTCTTAGGTTACCGCATCGTGAAGCAATACATCGACGCCAACGAACCATCTATTCCAGCCCTGCTGGCACTACCTTATCACCAAATTCTAAAAAAATACGAAGTTCCCCAATGAGTGAAATAGTCAAAACCTCCGAAATCAGCATACAAGTAGGTCTCAATGAAAACCTTCTGCCTTTGCGCATGTTGTGGTCGGCCAGCGATGGCCAAATTGAAAACGCCGAAGCGGCCGCTTTTTTGCTGTCTATCTGGGATCCGAAGTCCAAGAACACCATGAAAATTGACCTCTGGACCAAAGACATGACCATCGAAGAAATGAAGCAATTCTTTCACCAGACTTTGCTCACTATGGCAGACACCTTTGAAAAAGCAACAGGCGAACACCTCATCTCCGAAGATCTCCGAGACTATTGCTACCATTTTGCCGACAAAATGAATATCCTGCCCGAATAATGGAATTTTTGCTCCAAAAGATGAAAACCGCTCCAGGTGAGCAGGTACAATATTGGTTAGGCGAAGGCACACAGCAAATCAATTTAAATGCATTGATTGGGCAAAACATTTCTTTTCAATTCACCGGCGCTATTTTCTGTCAGGAGTGTCAAAAGAAAATCAATAAATCTTTTGGAGAAGGCTTTTGTTTTACTTGCTTCTCTACAGCTGCAGCCGCAAGCCCTTGTATTTTGCATCCAGAACTTTGCCAAGCCCACTTAGGCTTAGGCCGAGACCCAGCCTACGAGCAAAAGCACCACAACCAACCCCATTACGTTTACCTCGCCCAAACAGACCAACTCAAGGTGGGCATCACGCGCACGACCCAAATGCCGACGCGCTGGATAGATCAAGGTGCTGCTGCAGCTATCATTTTGGCAGAAGTACCCAACAGGTATTTATCGGGCGTACTGGAAGTGGCGCTCAAATCTCAGTTTGCCGACAAAACCAACTGGCAGCGCATGCTCCAAAACAGTCCCTACGATGGGCCTGCACTAGACGAACAAAAATGGGAGCTCGAAGAAAGCCTTCCGGCTGACCTCACCCAATACTGGACCGACGACGAACAAATTTGGAACTTCAACTACCCTGTTTTGCGCTACCCTGATAAAGTGAATTCCTTATCTTTGGACAAACAAGCGCGCGTGAGCGGTATCCTAACAGGCATCAGGGGGCAATACCTCTACCTCGATCATTCACTTGTGATCAACATCAGAAAGCACACCGGTTATCAAATCAAATGGGAAAACTAATACGCCAGGTTCTCGACCTCTTTTATCCGTTGTTTGCACGTTTTTTTGACAAGCAAACCTATTACTATGCTGCTTGTGGGGGCACAAACTTGGTTTCGAGCTGGTTGTTTTTCTATCTCTTTTTTCAGTTTGTCTTTGAAAAACGCATTTTCAATATTGAATTTGCGGCAAATACGTACGTAGTTTCTGCATACACCCTGAGTTCTATGCTCTGCTTCGTGATTGCATTTACATTGGGCTTTTTACTTAATAAGTTTGTGGTGTTTACAGACAGTAAACTCATGGGGCGCGTTCAACTCTTTCGTTATGCTGTGAGCGCAGGTTTTTCTTGGCTGGGCAATTACCTGTTGCTCAAAATCATGATTGAAACATTTGCATTTTACCCCTCGATTGCCAATGTGTTTTCGAGTGTTTTTGTAGTATTTCTTTCTTATTTACTCCAACGCAAATATAGCTTTAAGTAAAATCCTATTGACAAATGAGCGTATCTATCCAAGGTGAATACGCCACCCAAATACCTAAGGCGCCACCTTCCATATTTGTTGGGATATTTGTGGGTACCGCAAAAGGACTGCCTCCTGAAAAGATTTGATTGTACTTCTTTTCGAAATAATTATACTCTTTGCCTCCAATTTTTGAGAGCTTGACAACCACTGTGTCGTTGAGCTTGTAAAATCCTCTGTAGGCATCATTGCCATTTGGATCATTGAAGCTCATGGGGTTTTCATACCCAAACTCAAAGGTGAGCCCGTTGAAAAATTCGTCGTTGAAATAAGGATTAAAAGTCTTGGAAAACTGAGGGTCTTGGAGGTATTTCACCTCCCAAAGGTAGGCATCTGCGGTGTTGGCTGCATCGGAGAGTTTCACCCATGAAAAACCGCGGTCATTGAAGTTTCCTTCTGGTTTCCAATATAATGAGTCTGGTGCTGTAGGGTTTAAAATTTTAGAACTTGCTTGGTATTGTTTTCCTTGATGCGAGATTTGTATGGTGTAGGTTTTGCCAACCTCGCCGAGCATGTTCAAGGAAACATACGCACACAAATGCAAATTGACTAAGATTTCTGCAGGAATGCCAAATATGCCTGCCGCTACTTGCTCTAGGCCCGGAGGGAGGTCATCGGTACAAATTTTAGTGAGGGTGTCGGTTTGGGTACCGTTAGACAGCACTACTATCGCGTCATCTACAAAACTATTGAGATAAGACTCATAGTTAGTGCTCGAATAGACATTATTGCTCTTTGACAACAACACGATAGCTGGCTGCCCAGTTTCTATGCGGCCGTCCACAACCAATTGTTCTTTGTAGCCCGGGATATCGATCTGCACTTCTTTGGTACAACTCCACAAAGTGGCTAAAACTAAGCTAAAGCTGAGGTATTTTAAAATTCGAAGTTCCATGTAACGCTAGGTATAATTGGGAATAAAGAGACTTGCTTGACACTCAAGGAGAAATTTCCGCTCATGAAATCGCCGTCGTTGTCGACGTACAAGAAGAACGGATTGAGGCGGTTGTATACATTGTATACTGAAAACGACCAATTGCTGCGGGCTGCTTTTTTGACTTGAATTTCTTGACCTGTTGCTGGATCTGTACGGGTTTTATAGGCTTTGCCATAACGGGTGGCGCTGAGGTCTAGGCGATGGTATGGCGCCATGCGCGTGGAGTTGCGTGGGCCATATTGAAACAATAAGTTTTGATCCTGAACATACCAACTCGCTGGTAGCGTGAGGGTATTGCCGGTGGCGTAGATGAAGCTTGCACCGAAAGTCCAGGTGTCGTTGAGCTTATAGGTACCGACAAGTGTGAGGTCGTGGCGGCGATCGTATTTGGCGGGGTAAACATTGCCTTCATTGATATCTGGAAAGCGTCTTTCTGTTTTGGCCCAGGTGTAGCCGATCCAGCCCGTAAATGCGCCTTCAGTCTTTTTGAGAAAGAACTCTGCTCCGTAAGCCCAGCCGTCTCCATAAACCAATAAGTTGTCGGTGTTGTCATTGACGTTGTCTCCTGGCAAAGCTCCTTCTTTGAATTCGATGAGGTTTTTCATGCCTTTGTAGTAAACCTCTACAGAAGCTTCGTAGCGGTCTTTATCGAAATTTCGAAAATAGCCTATTGAGGTCTGAAAACCTTGCTCTGGTTTGGCTTGATCTGTAGTTGGGAACCAGATGTCGGTCGGTAATGAAACGGCACTGAGTGTCACTAAATGCACATACTGGTAGTTGTAGGCATAGCCTGCTTTGATGGAGCTGTTGTCGGGAAGTAAATAACGAAAAGACAAACGCGGTTCAAGGCCTTGATAGAATGCAATGACGTCATTGCGGTCGTATTTCACGACGCTGTCTGGTGTAGAGATGCCGTCGCCTTTGATGTAGCGATCAAAAGGACCTACATGCGCAAAAGTACTGTAGCGCAGGCCTGCATTGATGCGCAAGGCATCGTTCACATCGAACTCATCGAGCGCATAAATGGCGGTTTCGTGGGAATACAAGTGCTGAGCTGACCCTGTATTAAAGGTAACGGTGTCGTTTTGAGCAGACAAACTAGTGGGTGTGAAATCGTGATAAGTGTAGATACCGCCCCATTTGATGCGGTGTTTTGGATTTGGAAAGTACGAGAAATCGACTTTGGCGGTGTAGTCTCGGATGCCGGAAGTGAGGGCCACCCGAAATTCATCTTGCGAAGAAGCAAACTCAAAATTGTAATCTGAATAAGACAGCGTGGTATTTAAAAATAACTTACTGCTGAACAAATGGTTCCAACGCAAGGCTGCAATGCCGTTGCCCCAAGGCATTTCTACCTTGAAACCACCATTATTGTCTTTGAATGAAAAGATATCTTTGCCGTAATATGCACTCAGGTAGATACGGTCTTTATCGGTGAGTTTGTAATTGAGCTTCGCATTGAGGTCGTAGAAGAAATAACCTGAGCCCGCAAACGGAGAGGTGTCGGAGATCACGGCCTTAGCTAAGATATCGATGTAGGTTCGACGGGCAGAGACCACAAAAGAACCGCGGTCTTTTTTGAGTGGCCCTTCGACGGTTAAACGAGAGGAAATCACGCCGATACCGCCTTTCACCTTGAATTTCTTGAGGTTCCCCTCGTTCATATTGACTTCTAGCACAGAAGACAAACGACCGCCATAATTGGCTGGCATCCCGCCTTTGATTAGGTTGACGCTATTGATGGCATCGGAATTGAAAACAGAAAAGAAACCAAACAAATGCGCTGCGTTGTAGACCACACCTTCGTCTAATAAGACTAAATTTTGATCGGGGCCGCCACCACGCACGTAAAACCCTTGACCTCCTTCCGATACCGAAGAGACACCTGGCAATAACTGAAGGGTCTTGACGACATCTACCTCGCCCATAAACGCCGGCAAAGTTTTGACTTGATCCATTTTGAGTTCCATTTGGCCTAACTTGGCAGATGTGACGTTTTCTGAGCGTTTGCCCGTGACGCGCACATCTTTGGTTTCTTGAATGGCCATTTCAAGCTCTAGGCTGATGGTTTGGTCTTTTTGGAGCTCAATGCTTTTGACAACTGGAGAGAAACCATCGCAGCGGTATTCGACCTGATAGGTACCGAGCGGAAGCGTGAGGCTGTAAAAACCATAGTTATTGACTACAGCGCCAGTTTTGAGTTCTTTGACAAAAACGCGGGCAGTGCCGAGTGCTTCACCACTTCTGGCATCGGTGAGGTAACCACTGATGGTGGCTTTTTTTTGACCGAGCGCGAGCAAAGAACTGCAAATAAAGAGGAGAGATAAAAATGTTTTCATAAAGGAGTTGTCTTGAGGACGTAAGCGCGGTGCAAAGGTAACAGGACTAAAACAAAAAAACAGGGAAAAGGTTGGCTTTTGTCCGGGAATGTACGCGATGTTTGTAAATTTGAACAATGGAAGCAACTTGTTTTTTTTGGCAGCATCACCAACATGGACTCCTGCTGGGCATAGGGCAACAAGACTCCTTTGAAAATTCGAGGCAATTCGAGGCGCTTGCTTTCCAATCATTCCTCGATCGCAACAAGGGCAATTACATTTTTGGTTATCTAAGTTTCGACGTCAAAAATGCCTTTGAAAACCTCAGCTCCAACAACAAAGACCAACTCGCATTTCCCTTGCTGAACTTTTGGGTGCCGCAAAGTATTTATCGCGTGAGCCCCACTCCTACACTCTTGTGGGGAAGCGACAGCGCACAACACCAAAATGAAGCAACTGCACTATTAGCGGATTTCGAACAAAAAGAAGGTGTCCTCGATACGCATTTTGAACCCCGCACTTCTAAAGCAGCTTATTTCAAACACTTTGAGCAGCTCAAGAGCGCCTTGCAGCGCGGCGATATTTACGAGGTCAATTATTGTCAAGAATTTGCCTCTGCAAATTGCCCGATAGACAACCCTGTTGGTTTATTCGGACGCTTATTTACCGAGACAAAAGCACCTCATGCGGCTTATATCCAAACACCTGATCATTTGGTTTTGTGTGCCAGCCCAGAGCGTTTTTTGCAAAAAACAGGCAACACGCTACGTTCGGAACCCATTAAAGGTACCGCCCCGCGCTCCAATGACCCAGCAACAGACCAAAAGCTTGCTAGCGACCTTCAAAACAACCCCAAAGAGCGCGCCGAGAACATCATGATCGTTGACCTCGTGCGCAACGATTTATCTCAAGTGGCTAGCAAAAATAGCGTTGGCGTAGAGGAGCTCTGCCAAATCTACAGCTTCGAGACCGTACACCAAATGATTTCAAAAATCAGCTGTGCGCTCGAGCCCAACGTTCAGTTCATTGATATCCTCAAGGCCTGCTTTCCGATGGGCAGCATGACCGGCGCTCCAAAAATTGCAGCGCTCGAACAAATTGAAGAGCACGAAGACTTCAAAAGAGGCCTCTACTCGGGCAGCATTGGCCTGATTGAACCCAACGGTGATTTTGACCTGAATGTCGTGATCCGCAGCCTGCTCTACAACCGCAAAAACAAATATTTATCTTGTTCGGTGGGCAGCGCACTTACCATTGGCGCCAACGCCGCCGATGAATACCAAGAATGCTTATTGAAAGCAGAAAAACTGATCCATGGCCTCCGCTAACACTGCTACTTTAGCGGCTGTACTCGAAACACTCCGCGCTTATTTCAAGACCAATAAGGCCAGTTGTTATTTAGTGGCTGTAAGTGGCGGAAAAGACTCTATGTTGCTTTGCGAACTATTGCGCAAACTTGCATTGCCTTTTGAAGTAGTACATGTCAACTATGGCTTGCGTGGTGCAGAGAGTGAAGCCGACCAAGCTTTTGTGGAAGCTTATTGTCTTCAGTACAATTTGCCGCTACACCTCAAGCGCGTCGCATTAGCCGCGTCGCTTCAACAGCAGCCTCAAAACCTTCAAGCTGAGGCCCGCCGCATTCGCTATGCTTTTTTCAGCGAAATACAACAACAGCAACCCGACATCCTGATTTGCACAGCGCACCATGCAGCGGATCAAGTTGAAACGTTTTGGCTGCAACTCGCTCGCGGAGCCGGAATGAAAGGCCTGGCTGCCATGGCATACAGTCAAAAGGGCTTGTTGAGGCCCCTGCTCAACCTTCGGCCCGAAACCTTGCATGAAGTGGCTTTAGAACTTGAGCTAAAATGGCGCGAAGACAGCAGCAATGCTGCCCTCAAATACCGCCGCAACCGCTGGCGACACGTTTTTATGCCGTTTTTAAAACATGAATTACCGCAGCTCGAGCAAAGCATTTTATTGATTCAAAAACAATTTGCACTCGAAATGCAAGCCCAAGATACATTTTTAAATTCAACGCTTTCTATACTTCAAAAAAACAGAAGTATTGATTTAAGTGAATTAACTCAACTGTCTTCTTATCAATTTATTGAGCTATTTAAATTATTCGGCATTCCCACCCATGTGATCAGAAGACTCCCCGACTTATTTTTTGCTGAAAATGGCAAGTTCATCGCCTGGCAAACAGAAAAGGAAGCTGTAAAATCTTATGTGGTCAAGCAGAAAGACCAACTCATTTTCTTAACGCCTGAAGCCTCAAATTGGACGTTTGCGCTCGAAGACCTCTCATTAGAGGCTTCAGAAGTGCCCAAAACCGACTTTCTGATCGATCGCCAACGCATCAAAGGAAAACTCTTTTTCAGACAAGTAGAGGCCGGCGACCGCATGCCTGTACGAGGAATGAAAGGCACTAAAAAAGTACTGCAGATTTTAAAGGAGGCCGGTATTCCGGCGCCATTGCGCAAGCTGCAATATGTGCTTTGTGACGAACAACAAATCATTGCAGTTCCAAATGTACAACTCAGTGCTAACATTGAAGCAAACGCGCAAACGGCACAAATAGCCCTGCTGCACTTCTCAAAAAAGCCGTAATTTTGGACATGACTTCACTTCCGCAGGACTTCATTGCACGCATCCAAAAAGACACTTTCGTGCCATCGGGTTTGCTGCAAGCCCTAGAAGAAAGCGCGCCCACATCAGTGCGCTTGCATCCGCAGCGCAAGTCCAATTTCAACACAACAAACCGCGTTGCCTGGAGCACCCAAGGTATTTACCTAACAGAAAGGCCTTCGTTTACGTATGATCCGCTTTTTCATGCGGGCGCATATTATCCGCAAGAAGCAGGCTCTATGTATCTGGAAAAAGCCTTGGCTCAACTTGAACTCCCTGAACACCCTATAGTTTTGGATTTAAGTGCTGCTCCTGGCGGTAAAAGCACGCTCATCTCTAGTTTTTTGAATCACAAAGGCGTTTTAATTGCCAATGAAATCAATCGTTCCAGAGCCTACATACTCAGTGAGAACCTCACCAAATGGGGTTACGCCAATGTTTTTGTTTGCAACCACAAGCCGAGTGAACTCAGTGCGCTACAAGGCCAAGTAGATGTGTTGGTGGTGGATGCACCTTGCTCGGGCGAAGGCATGTTCCGCAAAGACCATCAAGCCAGAGCAGAGTGGCATTTAGGCAATGCTGCCACTTGTGCAAGCCGTCAGACGGATATCTTAAATGAAGTTTGGCCCTTGCTCAAAGAAGGAGGCTACCTCATTTACTCGACCTGCACGTTCAATCCTGAAGAAAATGAAAACCAACTCCTTCATTTGCTCGATGAGGAAAGTGCAGTAAAGATCAAACTACCGCATTTTGAAGGTCTTCAGGCCGACCGACACGAAATAGGACAGTATTTCTTTCCCAACCAGATCAAAAGCGAGGGCTTTTACATTGCGGCTTTGCAAAAAACCTCCCGAGCAAACACCAAGCACAAGGCCACCAAAAACAGTGTGCTCAACAACACCCTACCAAAAGAACTCTCCGCCCACCTTTTACAAACCCAAGAGCTGTGCTATTGGCAAGAAGCCGATCAAGTTTACGCCACCACGCCATTTGCGCTTTCGCTTTATGAACGCATCAAAGACCTCAAGTTTTTGAAAAAAGGAACACACGTTGCCACTGCACATAAAAAATCTTGGGCGCCGGGCTACGACCTCACCTACAGCCTCTTACCAATTTGGAATTTACCGACGAAAGCCGTTGCCGCACCAGAGGCCCTGCGCATCTTGCACGGCGAGAGCCAACAATGGGAAGCGCCTGCAGGTTTTTACATCGTCACTTTTGAAGGACAAGCCATTGCGATGATCAAGCAAATCGGGCAGCGCTTCAATAACCTCCACCCTACCGAATGGCGCATTCGTCACCTTCCCAAATAAGACCAATGGACGCACAAGAAGCTTATCAAAAATTATTTGCTTACACCAAGCAAAGAGTAAACATCCAAGAGAAGGACTTGGAATTAATGAAAAAATTCTACAAGCTCAAAAAGGTGTCAAAAAAAGATTTCTTTCTCAAAGAAGGCTCGACCAATTTCAATCAGGGCTTTGTGGTAGACGGCACGCTGCGCGTTTATTACACAGACACCAAAGGCAATGAGCACGTCTTGTACTTTGCCTTTGCAGATTGGTGGGTTGGCGATTTATCGGCTTTTCATTTTGATGATGCCGCAACACTGAATGTTCAGGCCTTAGAAGAAAGCTACATCCTCGAAATCTCCAAAGAAGACCTCGAATATTTATTTGACCAAATTCCGGCCCTTGAACGCCTTTTTAGAGTGATGGCCCAGCGCACGCTCGCGGTCTTGCAAAAACGCTTCCTAATGACGGTATCTGCCCACGCAGAGGAACGCTACCAAGAATTACTGCAACGCCACCCTGGTATTGAGCAAATTGTAGCACAGCATCAAATCGCCTCCTATCTAGGAATATTACCTGAAAGCCTTAGTCGAATGAAAAAAAAACTTTACGTATCTTCGCCAAACAAAAAATAAATCATGACACAATTTAAACGTTTTACGCTCGCATTCTTCTTGTTTGTAGGGCTTTTTGTACGTGCCGACGAAGGCATGTGGTTTTTGATGTTTATCGATCGCCTCAACCACCGTGACATGCAAAAAATGGGTCTCCAACTCACCGCAGAAGAGATCTATAGCATCAACAACTCTTCTTTAAAGGACGCAGTTGTTCAGTTCAACGGCGGCTGTACAGCTGAGCTCATCTCTAAAGACGGTTTGCTTTTGACCAACCACCACTGTGGTTACGACGCTATTGCAGAACTCTCTACCCCTGAGCACGACTACCTCACCGACGGCTTTTGGGCCGCAGACCGCAGCCAAGAACTCAAGCCAAAATCCTTATATGTGCGCTTTTTTGTGCGCATGGACGACTGCACCAAACGCATTATGTCTAAAGTTTCGGACAACATGACCGAAGCCGAGCGCGATAAAATCATCAGAGAGGAAATCGCCCTCATCGAAAAAGAAAACAGTGAAGGCGGCAAGTATGTTGTCTCAGTTCGCTCTTTCTTTCAAGGCAATGAATTTTACTTTTTTGTCTACCAAGACTTCAAAGACGTTCGTTTGGTGGGTACGCCTCCAAACAGCATTGGTAAATTTGGTGGCGACACCGACAACTGGGAGTGGCCACGCCATACCGGAGATTTCTCTATGTTCCGCGTCTATGCCGATGCAAATGGAAATCCTGCCGATTACAGCACCACAAACGTTCCTTTGCACCCAAAACACCACCTTCCAATCAACTTGAACGGTGTCAAAGAAGGTGACTTCGCTATGATCATGGGCTACCCAGGTCGTACCAACCGTTGGTTGCCTGCAGGTGGTATTGACCAAAACGTTAAATACGCTTACCCAGCTTGGGTAGAGGCTTCAAAAACAGCCATGGACGCCATGAAAACCTACATGGACAAAGACGCCAATGTACGCCTCAACTATGCTTCTAAATATGCGCGCACAGCCAACTACTGGAAAAACCGTCAGGGCATGATCGATGCATTGACCAAATTCCAAACAGCCGCGGCCAAAGCCAAAAACGAAGCTAAATTCGACGCTTGGGCCAACAAGCCTGAAAACAAAGCAAAATACGGAACAGTTGTGAGCACGCTCAACAATTTCTACAGCGCTACCAACGACAAATCAAGACACGACAACTACCTTTCTATTCTCGTTCGCAACTCAGAATACGCAGGTATTTCACGTGGCTTGGGTGCGCAGCTCATGGCTTATGCCAAAGCAGATGCTGCCAAACGAAGCAGTATGAAAGCTGAGCTCACAGCAGCCATCAATGAGTTTTTTGAAACGACCTACGGCCCTGCCGAAATGGATGTTTTGATCAATGGACTTGACCTTTACGCGGCCAAAGCTAATTACGAACTCGCCAATGGAGTGGCGAACATGTACGCAGATGGATCTTCTAAAAACGAAGTGCGCGCCATGTTTGCGATGTCTATTCTCGCCTCTAAAAACGGCATGCTTGCCTTCTTAGAAGCGCCGAGCGAAGGCCAACTGAGCAATGACCCATTATACAAGTTGTCTGCAGACATGCTAGCACACCTCATGAAGCGATCTGACGAACTCATCAAACTCACCGACGACTACAACCGCGCTTACCGCTTACTCGTTGCTGGCCTAAGAGAATCAGGTCTCAGCACCATTCTCTATCCAGATGCCAACAGCACACTTCGCCTCACTTATGGTAAAGTAAGTGCGTTACCAGCAGACAAGCGCAACGACGCAAAAATCAACAACTACACAACACTTCAAGGGACCATCAACAAATACAAGCCCAACGACGAAGAATTTGATTTGCCACAACGCCTCATCGAACTCAATGCCAAAAAAGATTTTGGCCCTTACGCAGACAAAGCGGGCTACATGCCTGTCAACTTCCTTACCAACAACGACATCACCGGTGGCAACTCAGGCTCACCTGTTTTGAACGGCAAAGGAGAATTGATTGGTCTTGCATTTGATGGCAACATTGAAGCAATGGCCGGCGACGTGATCTTCGATCAAAAATTGCAAAAAACCATTAATGTGGATATCCGCTACGTTTTGTTTATCATCGATAAATATGCTGGTGCAAAACACATTGTTGACGAAATGACCATCGTCAAGTAAGCCATTGCAAGTTGGTGCTTCCAACTAGCTTGTAAGGAAAAGGCCTCTTCGGGGGCCTTTTTTATTGGCCATAAGGACCAATAATTCAACTAACTTTGTAAAAAAAATTGAAATGAACTTCTTTCAACTACTTGATTTCAAAGAAATCCTGACTGCTACCATGGTCTTATTTGCAGTGATTGATATCATAGGTAGCATTCCGATCATTATCAATTTAAGGCAAAAAGTCGGTCATATTGAATCAGAAAAAGCAAGTATTGTAGCGCTGTTGCTCATGATTGTTTTCCTTTTTATTGGTGATCAAATCTTATCATTAATCGGTATCGACGTCTATTCCTTTGCTGTTGCGGGTTCTATTCTGATTTTTTTCATCGCCATCGAAATGATTTTAGGCATCACGCTCTATAAAGACGAAGAACCAGAAACCGCTTCAATTGTACCGATTGCCTTTCCTTTGATCGCCGGTGCGGGCACCATGACCACATTGATGTCCATGCGGGCAGCTTATGCCGACATCAATATCATCATAGCCATCGTGATCAATGTAGGCTTGGTTTATGTCGTTTTGAAATCATCTGGTAAAATAGGTGCTTGGCTGGGCAAAGGTGGGATTGGCATTATTCGCAAAGTATTTGGAATCATCTTAATGGCCATCGCCGTCAAATTATTTACTGGAAATATTCAACACTTATTCTAAGAGGTATAAGGCGCTAAAACATGTTTAAAATCCTCAAAAGTCAACTTTTGGTCAAAAAGACAATTACCTATCCCAGCAAGTAAACAAATCCGCACTTCCCCGTTTGCATTTTTTTTGTCTTGCTGCATGAGTGCCCAAAGACCTTCAGTATTGTTGGGTATCTGAAGTTGATATGTTTGCTTGATGTATTTTTCAATAGATTGAAATTCCGTTTTACTTAAAGTAGATTGCTCGACAGAAAGTTGTGCCTCTAGGAGCATGCCAATAGCCACTGCATGGCCGTGAGAGAGAGGTGTTTCGGTATGCAAATAATAGGATTCTAGCGCATGTCCAATGGTGTGTCCAAAATTCAGCACCTTGCGCAAACCGCGCTCTGTAGGATCTTGCGCCACAATTTCGCGCTTGATATCCAAACCTCTTTGAATTTGGCCGGCAGTGAGTTCTTGGCGGATATCCTTGATTTTAGACAATGTTGTCCAAAGTGCTGTATCGGCGATTAAAGCGTGTTTGAGGAGTTCGGCAAAGCCGTTGCGCCATTCTGCATCGGGTAGCGTCTGCAAGAAGCCGGTGTCTACGAAAGTGGCAAGCGGTTCTTGAAAGGTTCCCAACTGATTTTTGAAACCCGCTAAGTCGATTCCTGTTTTGCCGCCTACAGCAGCATCTACCATCCCGAGCAAACTTGTGGGTATGTGCACAAATGAAAAACCTCTTTTGTAGACCGACGCCACAAAACCACCTAAATCTGTAACGACCCCTCCACCCAAATTGAGCAGTAGGTCGTGGCGGCCAAAACCAGCCTCTGTAAGTGTTTCCCAAACCTGAAAACAAACTTCGAGCACTTTGTTTTCTTCGCCTGCTGGCAGCATGATCACTTCCGCATTGGCCAAAGCTTCAAAGCCGGTAATCAGGTACTCTAAACAGTAGTCGTGGGTGTTTTCGTCGACGAGAATAGCGATTTTTGAATTTGAAAACTGCGCAAGTAGATCGAGAAAACGTGCGTTTGAAAGAGGCCCCCATTCGAGCGGACTAAGCTGTTCAGAAAAAGAAGCCGTATGCATGGTTCAAATTTACGAAAAGACCTTAATTTTGGTGCATGATTTCTTTCGACAACACCGAAATTGCATTTCGCTCCAAAAACAAACAGGACCTCCAACGCGCCTACTTGCTTTTCAAGATCATTGGCGCACCAAGTATCGTGAAACTGGGCAAGATCCTGACACCCCTCGCGCTACAACTTCACTTGCCCATCAAAGGCCTGATCAAAAAAACGATCTTCAAGCAGTTTTGCGGCGGAGAAACAATCAATGAGTGTGACCCAGCCATTGCGAGCTTGCATGCTTTTGGCATCGGCACCATTCTCGATTATTCCGTAGAAGGCAAAACCAAAGAAGAAGATTTCGAGCAAACCACGCAAATCATCATTCAAACCATTGAAAAATCCGCTACCGATAAGCGCATTCCTTTTGCCGTATTTAAGATCACAGGTATCGCCCAACACCACTTGCTCGAATTGGTATCTGAACAAATTCGGGCCGAAAGAAAAGGCCTTGCCGTTCGCCCCCTCACCACACAAGAAAACGAACAGATCAAAGCCATCATTGACCGCATTGACCGCATCTGTGCGGCTGCAGCAACGCACCAAACGCGCTTGTTCATAGATGCCGAAGAAACCTGGATCCAAACGGCCATCGACCAATGGACTTTCGACATGATCTGCAAATACAATCATACCGACTGCATTGTCTACAACACCGTTCAAATGTATCGCCATGACCGCCTCGCATTCTTAAAAACCGAACATGAACGTGCGCTCGCTGCCGGGGTCAAATATGGCGTCAAGCTCGTGCGCGGCGCCTACATGGAAAAAGAACGCGCCAGAGCACAAGCCATGAGTTACCCCTCGCCTATTCAGCCCGACAAAGCCAGTACCGACAAAGATTACGATGCTGCACTTGACTTTTTGGTGGCCAATAAAGCCGTCTTTTCAGTTTGTGCGGGCACACACAATGAACATAGCTCGATGTACCTTGCCACCTTACTTCATAAAGAACAAGTGGCTCCCAATGACCCTAATTTTTACTTTGCACAGCTTTTAGGTATGTCTGACCACATCTCATACAATTTATCAGATGCGGGTTATCAAGTGGCCAAATATGTGCCTTTTGGCCCTGTTCAAGAGGTTTTGCCTTATTTACTTCGCCGTGCAGACGAAAACACTTCTGTTGCAGGGCAAACCAGCCGAGAACTCAATTTGATCATTAAAGAAAAAGCAAGAAGAAAAGCTTAGTGCTTGACTAACGGATAAGACTTCCCGTTGATGCGCACGTAATAAACGCCTTGTGGCCATTCGCCAAGGTCAATTGTTTGCGCTGGCGTGATGGTTTGGCGCTGTATTAAATTGCCCACTACATCGTGAATCTCAATTAACCTAGCCTCTGCACCTTCCCAATTGAAATGTAAAACGTCAGTAACCGGGTTTGGAAACATCACTACCTGACTACCTTCAAACAGCGGACTAAGACCGACTAGTTGATTAGTGGTAAAAACGGTATCGGTTTGAACATAAGCGGAGCCATCTCCATTGACTTTCAAGACAAAAACATTACTTCCACCGTTGAGTTGGTTCTGACCGTCGATAATTACGGAATTCATGCCAACTGCAATAAAACCGCCATCTAAGGTTGGCTTGATGTTGCCAATGTAGTCATAACCTTCATTAATTACCATGGTATAAGGCAAACCTAACCAATAACCAAACAAAGCATCTACATATCCAAAATTAAGGTCATAATATGCTGCAAACGTACTGTCATTTTGAACCTGAATACCATAAATAGTAAAATCTTGTTGTGGTAAATATGCAATTTGTTGGCATTTATCATCAGAGAGAAAAGCACCATCTTGGGGAGCATTTTGATTGACCACTTGCCCACTGAGCGAGATTGTACCCGAAAATACGTTGTGATTTTCTGGTGTGAAAGTATGATAACCTGAGAATTGAATTCCAAATGGTGTTTGCGTAAGATCTGAGACAACAAAATCTCCACTGAGGTGACCTAAGGTATCAAACCATTGTATAACACCTTGATCGTTGAATTCCAGAACAAATCCCTTTGTTGCGCTTGAATCAGCCACAAACCACTCACCCCCCACTACATATAAACTATCCGAAACACGGAGGACACTATTGGCGCGATCTACACCAACCGTTCCGAACGTTTTTGTCCAAAGCGTATCGCCATTTTTATCGAGCCGCATGGCGAAAAAGTCCGCCTCAGCACCAGAAATGGCCTGCCGCTCGCCTACCAACACAAAACCGGTATCGGCGGTCATGACACCATCGTGAATGCGGCCCCACCCAGCACTTGGGTAGGTTTTGATCCATTGTTGGTTGCCATTCAAATCGGTGTAAATCAGCATGGGTTCAAAGGCGCCTGCGGACCATGAATTGGACATACCAGCAAGGTAGTATCCCATTCCGGGACGGTGAAAAACACGCTTGATTTCTTCGCTTTCTTGTGCTCCATAAGCGTGGCTCCATACGTAATTGCCTTGTTGATCGATTTTCATGAGAAAACCCTGCGCGTTGTCTTCCCAACTACCGCTGCTCCCAGCCACTACAAAAGTTGAATCTGGCAAGACCAAGACATCTTCACCTTTGTCGAATCCGGTTCCGGAATACAACTTATAAAAACGCGCTTGGGCACTTAGTAATTGTACAACACACAAAAAGGACAAAACAATTAGAAATCGCATCGGAACTGAAGATAAAGTGAGGCCCCATTTTGTAAGGCGATGTTATCTGAACGCAACAGCAATTCGCTGCGCTTGAATCGAAAAGCGGAATATGCTTGCAAGCGCAAACCACCAAAACCACCATAAGCCATTCCTAGGCCTGTATGCCATGCTTTTTTGACTTTGAGTTGCGCACCCGCATAGATGAGCGGAGTATAGGTTTGTCGGAGCATAAACTGAGCTCCGTAGTATGCCTCTAAACGTTGAGGACTGTTCCAGTCTAATGTTTTGGACAAACGGATTTGAGCCGGCAATAACATCCAGCTTGGCCCAACAGATTTTTGAAATCCTAAGGAATCTAGGAAGCTGCTAGTGAGCTCATCCAAGCTAGTTTGTTGCCATTCGGCAAGCGAGTATCCCGCATATGCCAAAGTGCCATCTAGGCTGTAAGAAACAGTTTGCGCACTGCGTGCCACACCTAAATTTTGGATAAGCAACTGAAATTGCTGCTGGTTATCAGAAGAATCACTAGCACCAAAGCGGTAATCGATGTCTATGGCAACACCATAAGTATTTGCTGCGTTTGCCAAAAGCACTGCCTGACCATTTAAAGCTAGATCAATTTGCGCCGTGCTAGGGTCTTGCAACCAAGATCCTTTTTGAATGGATGCACCGAGGTGTTGTTGAACAGACACCAAATGCACTAAAAAAGATGATTCAGTACTTGGATTGTAAATACCAAAACCAATTTTAGAGAAAAGTGTGGCTTCTGCGCGCAGATAACTCAAATCTAAGGTATCGCCTACATAGGGCAAACCACCTCTGAAAACCAAACCAAAAAGATCTTTAGAGAATTGCAGACCAGCATACTGATGAATGCCCGCGCCAAAGACCCATCTGTAACTCGAGCCCCATTTTTTGCTGTCTTTTGAAACCAACCAAGGCGTTTGCCACTGTGCATTCAAGCCCATTTGCAGCCCAAAGGTGTTGCGCTGGTTCAACTTGGCCAAGGTGCGATTGATTTGACTTGAATCGATGAGCCCTCCATAAAAGAAGCGGTTGGACACCTGTCGGCGCACACCAGTACTATTGTAAGAACCATAGGAATCTAGCAATAAGGTTTGCTGCGCATAGAAAGATTGCAGCCCGATCACCAATAATAACAGTAAATAGCGCATCAGGGTCTGATTTGGGTTTGAAGTTGAAGTTGCAACTGCAGTGCCAAGAAGGCATTTGCTTGAATGTGTTGTTGTACAGCCAAGCCTGTATTTGGATCAGTTGTAGCAAAAGTAGCCGCTACCGCTATTTCATTGAGGTCTTGAAGGTCTGCAACCAAAGCAGGCGGCAAAACGATCTGAATTTTGCTTTTCTTTTTGAGTAAACCGTCAGTTGGGTCTATCTGCCCCATTACCGCAGAAGCCAATTGTGCATCGGCAATTACGGTGTGCAAAATTTGTCCATCTTTCATAAAGTAAAGAACCAAATCACAGGCCAGCGGAAAAGCATTGGTAGCGTTGAGCACAACCGTAGCGCCCGTTACATGTGATTTGCTGAGGTCTTGTTTGAGGTTGAGTGCAAAGGTATCTTGCAGGGTCAGGCCATCGGCGCTCAGGGCCATTGGCATTTGTGCAGACATTTTAAGGCGTAAGTGACTATGCGCAAAAGCTTCGTCGTGACCTGCAGCGGTGTTGCCCCACGGGTTGGGTTGCAACTGGTAGCTGAGCTCTTGAAAAGCACCGAGGTTTTCGAGGTAACTTTTGATATTGCTGTTATTCTGGTCAAAATGCAGGTTGAGGGTACTGGGTTGAAGTGTATTCCAGGTACCTACCGCCGGAGCCAGATACATGCTCGGGCCAATACTAGGCGCGGTCAAGGAGATCGCTTGCCCTTGCGTATTTGTTGCATTTAAGGATTCAATTTGGGCGCGCAAGGCCATTTTAAAACCATTTTCTATTTGCAAATCGAGACTGAGATCGGGAAGTGAAATACTTCCGCTTGTGATCTTATCCAGATAAGGCAAGGTAAATTGTTCTTGACCTGCAATGAGTGCCGATCCAAAATAACCCTTGGCGTAATCAAAACGAAGGTTGTTAAAGGAAGCTTCGAATTTAAAGACTTGATTGTTGTAAATGGATACCGTTTGACCACTAGGGTCTGTTTTGAGCGTGAGTTTGGATTGTAGCTGATTGAATTCCAATCCTTGCTGCCCACTTAAATCGATATCGTAGCCACTTAAGTTGAGGTTTTCCGTTGCCACAGTCGGATTTTGAACCGTTCCAGGAGAAACCGTATAGTTTTGTATGAACACCTGACCATTTTTAGATACCCCAGGCAATTCAATTTGATACAGTACAGTCGTATTGAGCGGGTTGTACACTTTGAGCTGGATTTGGCCCGACTGCACGCGCACTTTCTTGAGTTGGATGTCGCCGAGTTCGAGTTCATGGACCTTCACGCTATTGACAAACACAAAGCCGGGAGTCACGTTATTGACCGTAAAATTGGATTGGTATTGCTGCGTAATGGAGGTATCGGGAATTTTGACAATATCTGACAAACTGAGGTCGAGTAAGGTGCGACTCAAGTTGATGTCGATTTGGTTACTGCTGATGCTGAGCGTAGAATCGTTGTAAAGATGAGCCAAGCTGAGGGTGTCGTTTAAGACGGGCAGCAACCAATCGGTTTGCCAGCGCGTGGCGTCTTTCTTACACGAGAAAAAGCTCAGTGCAATAATTAGAATTCCTAGCCAACGCATTTGTTTCATTTTCAATTTGCTACATTTTCAATCACCGCTGCGTATCCTTGACCTACGCCGATACACATGGTCACTAAGGCATAACGCTTATTGCTGCGTTTTAATTGCCTTGCAGCGGTTAAAAGCAAGCGCGCGCCACTCATGCCGAGCGGATGCCCCAAAGAGATGGCACCGCCGTTTGGATTGATGCGTGCATCGCGGTCTGCAAGACCCAGCGCGCGCGTACAAGCCAAAACTTGGGCGGCAAAAGCTTCGTTGATTTCGATTAAATCCATTTGATCCAAAGTGAGCCCTGCTCGTTGGAGTGCCTTTTGGCTTGCCGGTACCGGGCCAATGCCCATGATGCGGGGCTCCACCCCAGCTACTGCTGCAGATAAGATTTTTGCCATTGGTTGCAATCCGTGTTGTCGAACGCCTTCTTCATTGGCCAATAACAAGGCTGCAGCGCCGTCGTTGAGCCCTGAAGCGTTACCCGCCGTAACACTACCGTCTTTTTTAAAGGCCGGACGCAAGTTGGTTAAGGTAGCAATAGTCGTATTGGCGCGAGCAAATTCGTCTTTATCAAAAACGAGGGCTTCTCCTCTTTTTTGAGGAATTGAAATTGGGGTGATTTCTGCTGTGTAAAAGCCTGCCGCCTGCGCTGCTGCTGTTTTTTCTTGGCTCCAGCAAGCAAAAGCATCTTGATCAGCTCTTGATATCTGGTATTGATCGGCTAAATTTTCGGCGGTCATGCCCATGCTGTCTACGCCATAAAGTGCCTCCATTTGCGGATTGATGAAACGCCAACCAAAACTGGAGTCGTGCATTTGGGCATCGCGGCCAAAAGCGCTAGAAGTTTTGGAAATGACCCAAGGACCACGCGTCATGTGTTCTACGCCGCCAGCAACATATACGTTGCCTTCACCATTGCGCAAGGCGCGCGTAGCATTTACAGCAGCGGCCAAGCCCGACGCACAAAGTCTATTCACGGTTTCGCCTGGTACTTCTATAGGATAACCCGCCAATAAAGAAGCCATTCGGGCCACATTGCGGTTGTCTTCGCCTGCTTGATTGGCACAACCCAACAAAACATCTTCTATGCTCTTTGGATCTAGGTTTGGATGGCGCTCGAGCAAAGCAGACAATACTTTTGCGGCTAAATCATCGGCGCGCATGGTTGCTAAACTACCGCCAAAATTGCCAATTGCACTGCGGATTCCGTCAATTAAATATACTTCTTGAGACATTGTTTCGATTTTCTATTCAAAGATAAAATAAAATGTGCCGTCGACAAGAATTCACCAATTTTAGTTATGTTCGTAGCCATGGAAAATACGCACTGCCCGATCTGTCATTTTTCGGCATCTCAACCCATTTTCGATAACACGCTTTTGAAGTGTCCAAAATGCGGACATGGATGGGCCAATCTCCAACTAGACCAAGCATATTTACAGGAACTTTACGCCGAGAACTACTTCAAGGGAGAAGAATACGCCGACTATTTGGCCGATAAAAAAATCCTGCAACTCAATTTTGCCAAGCGCACCAAGCAAATAGCTGCACAGGGCCGCTTGCCCAAAAAAGCTTTAGAAATTGGCTGTGCCTATGGTTTCTTCTATGAAACGCTTAAAGAAAGTTTTCCTTCGGTAAGCTACCAAGGCTATGATATTTCGGCGGCGGCAATCAGCTATGCCAACCAACATTTCGGACCTCATTTTTCAGCTGATAATTATTTAGAAACAAGCTCCAACCAAACCTACGATGCCATTTTCATGTGGGACGTAATAGAGCACTTGTCTGACCCAGGGGCTTTTTTGGCCAAAGCACAAAAAGAGTGTGAACCTGGCGGCATGCTCTACCTCACAACCGGTGATTTTGGCGCGCTTTTACCCAAGCTACAAGGCAAAAAATGGCGCATGATCCACCCCCCAACGCACTTGCATTATTTTACGCAAAAATCCATGACAGCACTTTTGCAGCAACACGGCTTTGAACCCGTTTTTTACAAATACCCACCGGTCTACCGCTCCTTGAGACTCATTTATTTTGCGCTGTTCATTTTGAATAAAACACCCAAGCGTTTTCACAATTGGATCTATGAGCGCATCCCTAAAGCGGCTTCCATTCCCATCAATACACGCGATATCTTTTTTGTTGGCGCCAAAAAAATAACTGTATAATGTATCATACCATCACTCCCGCAGACCTCAACTTTTTTGAGTCGCTCCTTTCAGACCGCTGTAAATCAGACCTCGCCACCCGCGAAGCTTATGACCACGACCACACCGAAGACCTGCATTTCACGCCAAGCGTGGTACTCCTTCCACAAAACACGCAAGAGGTTTCTGAAATTTTAGCTTATTGTCATGCGCACAATATCCCTGTAACACCTGCTGGTGCCAGAACAGGCTTGAGCGGCGGCTGCTTACCCATTCATGGAGGGGTTTTGCTGAGCTCCGAAAAACTCAACCGCATCATCGAGATCGATGAAAAAAATGCGCAAGTAACGACCGAACCAGGTGTCATTACAGAAGTTTTGCAAAACGCCGTCAAGGCCAAAGGTTTGTTTTACCCACCAGACCCTGCCAGCAAAGGCTCTTGCTTTATCGGGGGCAATATTGCCGAAAACTCAGGTGGTCCTAAAGC
>JACCDH010470169.1_pt1 | contig 57262 bp, 19 predicted proteins | sample 7442481 | NCBI WGS metagenome assembly JACCDH01 (sample SAMN15323433, study PRJNA562643) | freshwater metagenome | isolation source: river surface water | place: USA:Blue River Watershed | collected 2017-08-15
TGAAGCCCCTGGACGGCATGGGCGGCATGGGCATCTTCAAGGTGGGTGCCGATGGCCTGAACCTGGGCGCGATCATTGAAACGCTCAACCGCGATGGCCAGCAAACCGTGATGGTGCAAAAGTTTTTGCCCGGCATTGCACAAGGTGACAAGCGGGTGCTGCTGATCGGCGGCAAGCCGGTGCCCTTTTGCCTGGCCCGCATTCCGCAAGGCGGCGAGGTGCGTGGCAACCTGGCCGCAGGTGGCAAGGGCGTGGCCCAGCCGATTTCGGCACGCGACCGCGAAATTGCCGAAGCGCTGGGCCCGATCCTGATGGCCCGTGGCCTGATGCTGGTGGGCCTGGACATCATTGGCGAGAGCCTGACCGAGATCAACGTAACCAGCCCCACCTGCTTTCAGGAAATCACCGACCAGATGGGCTGCGATGTGGCCGGGCTGTTTGTGGATGCGGTGGAAGCAGCCTGCGCCACCTGAATCAAAACAGCTTGTCGGGGGTGTAGCGCAGACCGAATGAGGTCCATGCGCTGCGGCCGGGACCACCGGGCTGGGTGCCGCGCGTGAAGTCCAGCTGAAACAGGCCAGGGACCACTGAGAAACGCAGCCCGGATTGCACAAAAGGCTTTTGCCGGTCATCGCCAAAGGCTTCAGCGATCAACATCACTTTGGGGTGAAGCCAGTATTCGGCACCACCGCCCCAAGTGGTCGAATTTAACCGGGTTTGTTGGTCTTGGACCCAGCCCAGGTTGGCGTGAAACACCAACTGATCATCTCGCATGGACACCGACAAGGGCAAGTACAGAAAGGTGCTGCCCAGGTTGTTGGGCCCCGGGTGAACAGAGGGATGCCAGACACGGCCCAAAGCCAGTCCCAAGCCCCAGTCGTTGCTCGTCAAAGGCCGCAGCAGGGTTTTGGCCTGCAGCATGCGGTCGTGCGAGTGGGTTTGTCCATCGGGCTTGAAGTAGCCACCACCGGCCGTGACTTCAAAGTTACCCGTGGGATTGCAAGCGGGCAAGGCCCAGTATTCCGCCCTGTTGGCATAGCTGCGCGTCCAGCTTTCCAGTTGACAGGAACCTTCCGTGGTCACACGAGCGTCGTCGGTCATGAACGGGCGCGCCGCATGGGCGACGCCAACACCACCGGCCAGTGCGGCAAGAACCAGAAGTAAAAATTGAACCAGCATGTCGCAATTTTAGGCAGCTGCTCATGACACTCTCATGAAAGCATCGTGATGTCCCATTGAAGGGCAAGTTCACTCTGACACCAACGCCAGCTCCCGCACAACCTCATCAGGCGCTCTGCCCAAAAGGATCTGCAGACGCAACCAAGCCAATACGCTGACCAGTCTGGCTTGATAAACATCGCGCTGCGCAATATCCAATTGTTTCTGTGCGTTCAGTTCATCCAAAAAAGAACGTACCCCAGCTTTGCGTGACTTCTTGGTCGAGTCAAGGAGACGTTCAGCAGCTTGCAATGCTTCCACTTGAGCTCTCAGACGCGCACTACCTTCAGATACACCACGAAATTCCTTGAAAATTTCCAGGGCAATTTGGCGACGTTTGTCCTCGAGAGTGAAGTTCTGAACCTCTAATTCGGCCAAAGCCTGACGAGTAACGGATTGCACCGCTCCACCCTGGTAAATTGGGATGTTCAACTGAACACCCACTGAACGGTTTTCATACCGGTTATTCAGACTGTAGACGCTGTCGTTGGCGGAATCACTCCAGCCGATGACACCGTTAATGGTCGGCAAATGGCCTGAGTTGGCCTTACTGACTTCTAAGCGCGCAGCATTGATGCGTTGCTGCAAAGCTTTAAGCTCAGGATTGTTCTGCATGGCACGTTCGGTACATTCGACCAAGTCCTGCTGACACATCGTCAGGCGCTCCAAAGCATCTTCACGGAGCTTCTGCCGAGCTTGTTCCTCACGCCCTATGATCATGGCCAATTGCTTGCGCGCATAAGTCACATATTGACGAGCCTCGATCACATCGGCCTGGTTCTTGGCGAGTTGAACTTGAACCTCATCGATGTCAGTTCTGGTACCGACACCTGCTGCAAGCAATTTGAGGGCAGCCTCTAATTGCGTGGTCAATCGGACTGCCTGACTTTCTGCCACCTGCAGCTGTTGCAACGCAAACAAACTCTCAATGTACGCTGACGTACTCTTGAGCATTACCTTACCCAGTTGCTGCTCATAGGTCAGCTCCGCTTCCTGAACCAGTGAACGGGCCTGCTCAAGTTGATAGAACTTGGGATAGCTCAACAGGGGCTGTACCAAGGTTATGGTTGTGCGATGACTAAAGTAGGCTTGCTGGCCTGGCGGAGTTGTCGTTTTAAGCGGCGTGGTGGTCAAATCATTTTGATTTCGCTCCCAATTGGCGGTGATCTGGGGCAATAACTGGGCCTTCGCCTGGGGCAAACGCTCGCGTCCAGAGTCAAGACTCGCACGCGCAGCTTTGAGGGAAGCATCATACTCAAGAGCTGACTCATAAACGTCCATCAAAGTCGACGCTTGAGCGTTGACTCCAATCAAACCGCAAATGAACAATCGGTAGATGATCTTGGCTCTAGTCTTCATCACTCTTCTTTCATTGAAGAGGCAAGACGGCGTGTCAGCGGGCCAAGCAAGTAAGTTAGCATCGAACGAGAGCCCGTACGAATGACAATTTCTGCCGGCATGCCCGGTTGCATGTGACGCTGACCAAGCGCCTTTACGCCTTCGGGAGTAACTTCTACACGGGCTAAAAAGTAGCTGATTCGCGGATTGGATGGGTCAGCCAAAATATCACCAGAGACGGAGAGCACTCGCCCTTTCACTACCAGTTGCGGTGAATGGGCAAACGCAGAGAAACGAACATCGGTATCAAGACCTGGCGCTACCTTGTCAATCAAATGCGGCGGAATCTGAGCTTCCAAAATAAGCGATCTATTCTGCGGCACCACATCCATCAATTTTTGTCCCGGTTGAATGACGGCACCTGCTGTATGTACCGCCAATCCGATGACCTGACCCGATGTTGGTGCAACAATATCGATGCGACGCAGATCGTTACTTACCGCAATGTATTTTTCAGCCTCTGCTTGCAAGTCACTGCTGGTCTCTGCCATCTGCGAATCGACTTCTTTACGGTATTCCGCTTTACGTACCAACCCGCGCTGACCAATTTCGAGAATTGATCGTTCAGACTTCAGCACGGCTCCGCGCAGATCTGCCAGTACGGCCCGGATCTCGGCAACTTGGCGCTCAAGTTCGAGTTGACGATTGCGAGGTGCATAGCCCTCAAGAACGAGATCTCGCAAATGACCCAACTCTTCGTTCAGCAAGGTGAGCTGCTGGTCTCGCTGCTTGATCATCAAACGCGATGAATCACGTTGCGCAGTTTGAGACTCTATGGCTTCCTGCAAAGCCTGCAATTCAGCTGCGAGTCCCTGTTGACGAGCCTGCATCAGTTGTCGCTGATTGTTGACCTGTTGTGCCACATAAGAATCTTTTTGTGCGGCTTGGATAACCTCAGGACGGAATGCTATCTTGCCATGACCGCCTTGTTCGGCCAGTAGTCTACTGTGCGTTGCGCTCAAGCTCAAATAACGTTGACGCACTGATTCATAGTTGGATCGAGCAACGGCTTCGTCGAGCCGGATCATCAATTCACCCTCTTTAATCACTTGGCCTTCCTTGACCCGTAACTCTTTCACGATGCCGCCGCTCAAGTGCTGAACGGTTTTACTCTTGGTATCAATCGTGACCAAGCCAGGCGTCGGAACACCTTCGTCCAATGGCGCCAAACTGGCCCAAATCGCGAACCCCCCCAATGCCAATGCCAAGACCCACAAACCAATACGGGAGACGCTACGCGTGTCCAAAAAATGCTGCAACAGCAGCTGTGCATCTTGGCGAGTGGCAGCTTTCTTGTCACTTACTGTCTCGGCTTGCTGCTTTTGCTTTGATTGATTGGAGCTCGTCATGAATTTCTTCTCACCTTGATTCTTAAGCCTGGCCACCAGGAGCTGTGCCGCGCAGGGCTTGCAATACCGCATCTCTCGGGCCATTGGCAATGACGCGACCAGCCTGTAACACCAATAGGCGATCGGCCAACTTGATCACCCCGCTACGATGACTTATCAACACCACCGTGCAACCTTTTTGTTTAAGCCGAAGCAGGGACTGCGCCAATGCACGTTCACCGTCGTCATCCAGATGGGCATTAGGCTCGTCCAGGACAACTAAAACAGGTTCGTTGTAAATAGCCCTTGCCAAGGCAATTCGTTGACGTTGTCCTCCTGAAAGGAAGACACCAGCTGCCCCTACCTGTGTGTCGTAACCTTTGGGCATCCGCAAAATCATGGTGTGCAGACCTGCGGCTTCCGCAGCAGCAATCACTCGTGTCGAATCAACTTCACCCATACGAGCGATGTTTTCCGCAATAGTGCCTTCAAAAAGTTCAACATCCTGAGGCAAATAGCCCAAATGCGCGCCCAAACTTTCGCGCGACCAACGTTGGATGGGCTCACCGTCCAGCAGAACTTGACCCTCATGACTGGGCCAAATGCCCATCAGAGCTTTGGCCAAGGTGGTCTTACCCGAGCCCGATGGGCCAAGCACCACCGTGATGGTTCCTGGCAACATAGCGGTAGATACACCATCCAGCAAGGGCGTGTCACGGACAGGAATACGCACTGTCAAACCTTGCACCTCCAACTTACCCGCCGGTGTGTCCTTCAGATTTTCAATAACTTGCGCAGGTTCACCGCGAATCAATTGATTCAACTGCCGAAATGCTTCACGGCTTTGCAGGAATGCAGGCCAGCTGATGACCAACAAATCAATAGGGGCCAAAGCCCTCGACATCAACACGTTAGATGCGATCATGCCGCCAGGACTGATTTCGCCGTGAATCACCAACCAAGCGCCAGTTGCCAAGCTCATGGTCTGCTGTGCATAGCGCAGGAATTTGCTAACAGCGCTGATTTGCCCGTTGCGCACTTGACTGCGTCCAACCGCTATCAGTGCATGATGGTACATGTCACGCCATTTGTGCCAAAGCACGGGCAGCATCCCCATGGTGTTCAGTACCTCGACATGGCGAATTTTTCCAACCAGGAACTGCTGAGCTTCTGCCTGCTGCTGTGCGCTTTCTCTGACTGAATAGTTTGAAGCCTGATGACCCAGCCAAGCAACCAAGGTCTGCACAAGCGCAAAAAACAAGGCCACCCCCCCCAACAAAGGGTGCAGTAAGCCAAGTACGGCGATATAAATAATCACCCAAGGGCTGTCAAAAAAAGCAAATACACCATTGCCAGTCATGAACTGCCTCAGGGTGATGAGCTGACTCAGTGGGCGCGTCGGGTCAGATTCCGAAGGACTCAAATGACGCAAAAAACTGCTTCGAAAGATACGGTCACTCAGCGCCTGATCCAGCCTCACGCCCACTCGAACCAGCAAGCGCGAACGCGCCCACTCTGCGAAAGCAAGCAATGCAAACAAAAATAAAGCGATACACGAGGCCACCACCAAAGTGAGTGTGTTCATGCTGCGCAAAACGCGATCATAGACCTCAAGCATGTACCAAGTCGGCGTCAACATCAGTATGTTGACGACTGCACTGAACACCCCAACTGTGATGAATTCACGCCTGAATTGTCTCAGCAGAGTCATCAGTTCATCTTGCCCAGGTGTCTGCACGGTATTCATTGTCTTGGCGCTCATACACTTGCCTGCGGGACATTCGCGGCATTGGGTGTGGCGCCCAATCCGAGTTTTTGCAGCACTTCTTCAGTTGGCCCAAACATTTGCTGTGCGCCATCGCGCAACATCAACACTCTATCGGCCACGGCGAGAATTTGACGGCGGTGTGTGTTAATGACGAAGGTCGTTCCCATGGCCTTGCCCTGTACGATTGCCCGTGTAAGGGCCGTATCGCCTGCATCGTCCAGACTGGAATTGGGCTCATCCAGAACAATCAGAGCAGGTCTGCCGTAAAAAGCACGCGCAAGAGCCACTCTCTGACGCATGCCACCCGACAAGAGGGCCCCGCTACGGCCAACCGGCGTGCCGTAAGCCTGCGGCAAAGCCTCAATCAGTTCGTGCAAGCCAACACTCTGTGCGGCCTCACGCACTTTCGCCATGTCCAATTCGCTAAAGCGCGCAATATTTTGTGCGATGCTTCCATCGGTCAGCTCAACATCCTGAGGTAAGTAACCCAAATATTGGCCCAGCTCTTCCTTGTTCCATCCATAAATATCAACGCCATCCAAACGGACCTTACCTGCCTGTGACGCCCAGATACCCAAAATGAGCTTAGCCAGCGAAGTTTTGCCTGCGGCAGAGGGTCCAATCACAGCAAGTACTTGCCCAGGCTCCAGAGCAAACTGCACCCCACGGATGACCAGCGTCTGCAAGCCCGGGGGCGCAGCCATCACTTGCTCAACGCTGAGTTGCCCACGCGGAGCGGGCAAAGGCATAGCAGGCTCACGTTGTGAAACCTCCTCCAGCAGTTTTTTCAATCTCTTCCAGGCTCCAAAAGCCGTCAGGATTGAACTCCACTGCGCAATCATTTGCACCAATGGCGACAACATGCGTCCGCCAAGGACAGAACTGATGATCATCATTGCGCCGCCACCTGCAAGCTCACCACCAATTACCAACCAAGCACTCATGCCCAGTAGCACAGACCCCATCAATTGCTGTAGCAGACGAGAAAGCGCCCCCAGCGCACTGGCCGCCTCCGAGGCTTGTGCCTGGCGAGCCAAAAATGCCGACTGCCTGAAACGCCAACGCTGGCGAATATGCTCCAGCATGCCCATGGCGTACATGACCTGTGCATTGCGCAATGCGGCCTCTGCATACATCTGTGCATCTTGAGAATGCTGCTGAGCCTCCTGCAACGGACCACTTGAGCGGCGCTGAGTTTCCCACGCTACAAATGTCTGCAAAGCGCCGCCCATCAAGGCCGCCCAACCAAGCATGGGATTGATGAGGAAAATAAACACGCAGGCAAGCAACGACATCGGGACCTCAAAGGCCGCCGCAATCGCAGGATTAACAAAGAATTCCCGCACAGACCGCAAATCGGCCATCACCATCACCGGCGAAACGCCTCGGCGCCGAAGCATGGCATCCATCATGGCTTGTCCGATGCGTTCTTTGATTGCCAGATCAAACCGCACGCCAGCCCCCAAAAACAGACGTGTGCGGACAATTTCGAGTACGTCCATCACCGCATAAGCAGACAACGCCAAAAGCGTGAGCATGGCCAAGGTCAAGAAATCACGGCTATTGATGACTCGGTCATAAACCTCCAACATGTAGACAGTCGAGGTAAAGCCAAGAAGTCCAATGGCCAGTCCCAACGCCATTGCCACTCGCCAGACGTAGCGCATTTCGCGCAAAGGTTGCAAAAGTTCAGATATCGGAGTTTCAGTTTTCATGCAATCTTTAGATACTTGGCATGGCAACCATCGTTAACAGGCCCTTTGGCTTCGACCTGACTGACAATCGAAAGCATTTCGCCGCACAACAAATTCATTGAAATAATCAATAAAATTGAAATCTTTATCTATTTGTTTAATTCGCTTATTGTATCGAATTTTGTAGATCATTGATGTCAAGCTCATCGCCGATCGAGTCTTTACAGTTCTTTTCGTTAACGAGGCACCAGTAAAAATTGAAAACGTCTGCAGTGCGTAACGGTTTAGGCCTGATTGATTTAGCGGATGTGCCGCCACAAGCCACCGCTCAGGCGAAGATTCTCTGGGTTTGCTCGCAAATATTGCGCCAATTGATCCAAGTAAGCCGCCTGCCATCGCTGCGTGTAATCCTCCACAGACTCCCCCACGTAGGGATCAGGAAGCCGCTCCATCCAAAAATCGATTTCCTGGCCTTCCCACTTGGGGGCCACAAAAGCAGTTGGCAAATGCAGTTTATGAGCCAATCGTGCGCATAAGGAGGAATATGTGATGCGCTGCCCCAAAAGGTCAACCGTGGGCGCCGCTAAATTGACCGCCCCATCCAGTGCAACCACCAGCCCCTGTCCACGTTGCAACGCCGTCAGACTTTGTCTGACAACCTCCAACTCAGTCAAGCCAGTGGTGGATATCAACGACTCCGAATAGCTGCCAGCAAGCAAGCCAGGTGTCGAGGCCATCCACTTCATGTCCAAGCCCAGCAAGGCCAGCGCCAAGGGCCCAGCATACATGGGCCCCACATGGGCCGTGGCGAGAATCCAGGGCCCGCCCACCGGTGCCTGGGCACCCAAAAATGCATCCGCGCGATCCAAATTGGCCAAGTGGTGCATTGCCTGTTCTGCCAATTCCGGGCGACACTCCAGCCAGTCAAGAATGTAGTGATCAGCCAAATGACCCCAAATTGCCTTCTGCTCCCATGCGTGGCGATCAAGTTGGCACTGAGGATCACGCAATGACCAAGCCCAATCCAGTCGGGCTTTTGGAATACCAGTAGCAGAGATTTTTTGCGACAAAGCCTGCAGGCCTACATTGAAGTCCAACGGCAAATGCGCACGGCGTTCGGCAACATTCTGGCCAAAAACGAGTTCGGCCTCCGAACGTCGGCCCGCCAGAAGCAAGCAAGATGCCAAGTAACGAGGCCACTTGGTTGAGCGCGGTTGCGCCTCGTGCAGCAGTTGGTATTGAGCACAGGCCTCGTCATATCGCCGAACTTGCCGCAAAGCCCGCGCATAAAGTGCATGTAAATACCATCGCGCCTTTGTTTTGAGTAGAAGTTTCTCCAATACAGCAATCGCTTGGCCATTTTGCCCCAAGCGAACCAACACATCAGCCAAACTCGCGGCGATGACCTCACTGTCCGGATGCTGTTCATATGCCTTGAGCCAATAAGGCAAGGCATCTCGCCGAGCTGTCTCAGCCGGAGAGCGATTTTGTATCGACCTTGCCATCAGTCGATGCAAGCCGATATCACTCTGCCCCTCGTTCAAAGCACGCTCACCGACTTCGATGACCTTGTCATCAAGACCTAAATCAGCATACACCTGCATGACCGTCGCTGCCCACTGAGGCGGAACTTCGCGAAGGCCTTGGACAAAATCAAGCGCCCATTGACGCTCATGCGCCTGTGAACTGCGCCCCATCAAAGGCAACAACAATGCCGCCCAGCTCCAGTCTTGTACTTGGTCCAAGTACTGACGCGCGACCTCCAATGCCTGGGCATGTTGCTGCGTCCTGACCAAGAGTCGCAACAATGACTGGGCCACTGACAAATCGCCAGGCGCCTCACTTCGCAATTGCCAAGCCAAATCGGCAGCCTGCGCCCACTGACTCGTTTTCATCAACAAACTCAGCCGCTTGAGACCATCGGAGATTCTGTTCTCCCCATCTGCCCGAATGCGTGCCATCAAAGCAGACGCCAACGCCAATTTGCCCGCCTGTTGAAGGGGAGAAACACCATAGCGAATCAACAAGCTTCGTGTTTTTTCATCGGTCACAACGTTAGGCAACCAACCCTCAACTGCGGACAATGCCTCACCAAGATGCAATCGAGCCAATGCCCAACGCACCTTGTCCTCATCAGCGAGGACAATGCCTTTAGCTTGTCGCTTTAAATAAAGGCGATTCAACTCGGCCCAGTCCTGGGCCACAAGGACCTGTGACAACGAAGCGTAAGCGGGACGATTGAGTGAAATCATGATGTTTCCATTGAGAATGGTCAGCCAGAATGAGACTGCCCGTCAAGTTTGCATCTCACGAACCATTCGACGCAAAGTCCACGCGACATGCAACAAAGCCGCGACAAGCATCAACACCACCACCAAGGCCAATGAGCGCCACCAGCCGGGATTGGCCACTGGCTGAGGCACAGAGACCACTAGCAAATAGCGACGCTCATGCAGATTCAAAATGCGCGCGTCCTGCAAAGTGCGAAGTGCCGTTTCCCAACGCGTCTGCGCGATCTCCTTGCGCGACACCGCATCCTCCAGCTCACTGAGCCCCTGCTGTATCGACTGACGCCCCGGTGTACTCACCAGGCGGTTGTTCTGCTCGGCTATCTGGCGTTGTAAAGATGCAATTTGGTTTTCCAACCTGGGCCACAACGGACTCATATCCAATCCATTTCGAAGCAGTCCTGCACGCTCTCTGGTTGCTTCAGCGAGTTGTGCCTCCAAAGACGACAGCAGCTGATACACACCAGCTGCAGAACTTTTTGGCTCAATCACACCTTGGCGCTGCTGCACTTTGGACAATTCCTTACGGGCAGAAAACACCTCTTTTTCGGCCACACGAACATCCTCCTCAAGCGCGCCCAATTGGTCTGCTTGAGCTCGTTTGTTCAATTGATTGACATGCAACTCTGCATATTGGAGCAATCGTTCTGCAAACTTCTTGGCCAACTCAGGTGAGCGCGCCTGCACATGGAGTCGCATCAATCCTTCTTGGGTGTCTACCACCACCTTGACGCGAGATTGGTAATAAGTCAAAGGATCTCTGTGAAGCAACCAAGGCGAACGAAAACGCGAAATGGGATCGACCTGAACATCCGCAAAATGGCTCAGCATGCCATGCTCAGCCTCCATCTGAATCATCATGTTGCTCGACAACATATATTCTTGGGTCTTGAAGGCGTCCGTCATGATCGGCCCTCCACCCAATTTCAAAATACCAATCGCTGGTTGAGCTTCTTCGCGATTGACCTGCACAGTAAAACTTGCAGTGGCGGTATAGAACGGCGTGGCAACCCATTGCCTGTAACCCAGTACCACCAGACTGACCAACAACAAAACCCCTAAAAACCAAAACCTACGCCAGACGCCATCGCGTTTTCTCTCAAAAAGTTGATCACGCATGCGCTGCAAATACCCACCATCGTCAGAAATTGATGCCGGTTGATCCTGGGATAAGGAAGACACAGCGGCGCTGGGAAGAGCCGTATCAAGCCGATCTCTTTTCTGACGCTCTAGCAAAATCGCCTCACGCCGTTGTCGCTCTCGCTCCAGCCGCTCCGCGCGCCCCATTTCTGCAATGCGTTCACGCTCCTGGCGCCACAAGCGCAGCCGCTCTTCCCGAGCAAGCTTGTTAGCCAGTTGAGATGTGTCAGATGGCAAACTCACTTGCAGCTGAGCCGCGGAGTCGAGTGAACTAGCAGCAGCCAATGATTCAGGCATAGCGCTATGAGCCACAGCCGAATCTTGCGTCGCACCAACACTTTGGCGATTTTGTTCGCGCCATTTTTTGATTCGATCAGCGTTATTGGAGGACATACTTATCTAACTGATGAGGCATTCCCGTTGCATCGACCAACGTTGCTTTATAAATTTCAACGGCCTGCGCATAACTGCTGCAAGAATGGAAACGGCCATCCTTGAGCACCTGATGGTGATCACAAACATGACGCACAAGATTGGGATTGCTGCAAATCATGATCAGTCCCTTGGTCTGCAAAGCTTCTGAAAGTGCTTTTTTGCATTTCAATCTCATTCGGCTATCGCCAAGTGTCAACCGATCCTCGACCAATAAATACTTTGCAGGCAACTGCAAATTCAGGGCAAAGGCCAGACTGGCTTTTGCCGTGGCCGCGTAACTGATCACGGGGCGTCTGAACTGCTCGTCCAGTTCCGTGAAGGCTTGACATTGCAGTGCGACCTCTTGCGGATTCAGGCCCATGATGGAGGCGATATTGCGCACATTTTCCTCCCCTGTCATGGCAGGATGCAGATGCCCAGCATAGTTGAGCATCACGGCATCACCTCTGCGCCCAACCAGATGTCCGCCCCGAGGAGCCTCAATGCCCGCCAACAAGCGGACCAACGTGCTTTTGCCCGAACCAGGCGCCATCAGTATCGACGTACGACTCAAAGGCGGCACCAGAAAAGAAGCTCGGTGCAAGATGGGGTTGAAATCATCGCCGGCCTGAAAGTAGTGTTCGCAGTCGAGTAATCCCCATGCCGGCGCGGCCTCAAAGTTGGCGGCGCTGCTTGCCCTCTCGAGGCGAATTCGCCTCATAGCCCGCCCTCTCGACCAAGCCAGCGCATCACCACCGCCAAGACAAGAAGTGACATATTCACCCCCAGTAAATAAGGCACATCCATAACATGCGAACGATAACTGGCAAACATGCTTTCACGCATCAACTCAATGGCGTGAAAAAGTGGATTCCAATCGAGGTAAGCCAACATGCTCAATGGCACTTCGTTCGCGGTGAAGAAAACGCCTGAAATCATGAAAAATGGACGCAAAAAAACCGGTGTTATGCGTCCGAAGACGATATGCACGCGAGACAACTCCTCAAAAACACTGCCAAGAGAAAAACCGAACAACCAAGCCAATCCGAGTGCTGCCAGGTTTTGACCGACAGAGTGCAATTCGAAACGACCGGTGACCACCCAATTCATACCCGACACCAGCGCATACAACATAAGCGCATTGATCAACTCGATCAAACTCAAAGCTGTTCCAACATGTGCACGAGTCACCGGTGCGAGCACCATCAAAGTCCGGTAGTGCCCACGTGTGCGCGCAATGGCCGAAATAGACGAGCGAAACACCAAGTAAGGAATAACGCCAGAGAGAATGAAACTGATCGGATCAGTGTGGATCGGCAATGCCCGGCCCAGCACATCAAAAGCAATGACCAGCAATCCAATCCAAGCAGCTGGCGCCAACAATGCCCAACTTCCCCCCATAAAGTCCGTGCTGTAACGTGTTTTGATATCACGCGCAGCCAAGCCCATGACCACCTGCATATGGCGTTGTATCAAGTTCAGGGGCACATTCATCATGATGTCGATTCGTCGTGCGCCAAATCAGCGGCTGACCTGATAAATCAAACGCGCGCCGCCCAATACAGCATTGAGCGCTGAACTCACCTTGCGCACATCGGTAAACGAAGCATCGCCAATCAAAATCACATCGTTGTCACTCACCAGAGTTCTTTTGGCGATCAACATGACCTCTGGACGTCCAAGATTCAGCCTGTAAATCACTGGCCAACGTTTGTTGCGCTCGCTTTCCTCCAGCTCAGATTGCTTGAATAAATAGACCGCTGAAGGATCCGCACGTTCTTCGTTCATACCGCCGGCCAAAGCAATAGCGTCAAGAACGCTGAACTGCCTACGCGGTATACGATGTGGCCCTTGCTGATTGACCGCGCCCAGCACACTGACGTTGTGCATCAATTCGCGGATCACAATTGAATCATCCGCATGCAAAGGTATATCCAGTCGACTGTCCTCATATAAGTCGGCCAAGCGCATGCGGCCAACGAGATCCCCCCTGCGTACGGCCACCTGTAACATCTCGGGATTCTTCTGGTCAGGTGCCACCTGCGCAAGCACATGGCTGAGACGCTGCATACGCCGGTCCAGTGCATAGCGCCCGCTTTTCCCAGCAAGTCCTTGAACGGTGACAAGCTTACTTGCCCGCTCCTGAACAAAGACCTGTAATTGAGGATCGAGCACCACACGCCGCATTTGCGCCAATAATTTCTGATTCAATTGCTCCAGCGTCAAGCCCTTCGCCTTGACAACGCCAGCAAAAGGCACATTCAGCATACCTGCCGCATCAACGGGAATGTTGACCAACAAATCGGACTTGCCACCTGCTCCGCCCAGCACACTTCTCGCACTGGTGTTGGGTTCAAATACGCTGACACTGATGCGGTCATCCACATCAATCTTGTCAAACGATGTCGGCTCTGCATCCCTCAAAGCCAGAGGCAACTGACTCAGGTCAAGATTCTGTCCAAATTCATGAACGACATCTGGTGTCAGGTCCTGCAGGATAAATTGAGTCACCCCCACCGGCGCATCTACCGCACTGGGCCTGAAAAAACTGCCTGGAATTGTGCATCCCGTCATCCCCACACAGACAATCAGTATCCAGCCCATGGTTGGCAACCGGGTCGTTCTGCTCCATGACAAGATGCTGTTGATCAAGTTCATTCGCGTCATACAAATCAACATGTGGATGAGAGCCTAGGTTGAGGATGGCAGACACCCTTCGGGTGGCGAACCCACTGTTCAGGTACGCTGGCACGTAGCGCTTTGACGAAACGCTCAATCATGGGCTCCATCGCAAAGTTTTCATGCAAATACGTCTTGACCTGGGGCGTGAACAAGACCTCCTTAGAACTGTCTGCAAGAGCGACTGCAGCAGAGACCGCTTTCTGGAAATTCACAGGCTCCACGGCCTCAAGCCCTACGCCAGAAACACCATCGACAAAGCACTCGCATGCGCCACCGGCAGGCGTCGTGACGACAGGGACAGACTTCAGCTGTGCTTCGATTAGCACATTCGGCAGCCCTTCAAATTGAGACATCAGGACCAGAACATCAAATTGGTCCATCCAAAAGCCAACATTCTTGGTGGCCCCGACAAAAAGCACACGGCTTTCAATGCCCAGTTTCCGTGCAAATTCGCGAGCGGATTCCATGAGACCACCTGCACCCACGATCACAAATCGAGAATTGGGATAACAGGCAAGGCACTTTTGGGCAAACCTCACCCAGACATTGGGGCGCTTGTCTGTCGCAAAACGAAACACCCCACCGATGGTCCGCGTGGCATCTGGGGTGGCGGCTACAAATGACTGCCACAACAACTTGGCCTGCGGATCAATCTGCGTGACAGGCGCATTCACACCGTTATAAACAATATGAAATTTTTGTACAGGAATGCTCAACCACTTTGAATACGCCTGAGCCACAGCAGCTGAATTGGTCAAAAAATCCACACCGGGTACGTGGTCGAGCGCTTCGTACATAGGCTGATACTCTGGGCGGTGCAAATGCTTTCTTGTTACCGTTGGCAAACCACGCATACCGATCTGGATCTTGGGCACACCCGCCAGCAAGGCCGCCAACACGGTATAAAGGCATGCACCATCCTGCCAGACGGCCACACAGTCAGGCTGCGTCTGCTGAAAAAAATCGACCAAACGCGTCAAGCCATAGGCCACATGAGATGGCTGATGCTGCAGCAGAAGATTCATGGACTTGTCGTCCGTCATCCCTTTAAGATTGGCTCTTTTTGGCATCGCATCTATTTCATGAATGCGACATCCTGACTCAAGCACCTCGGGCAAAAAGAAATCCTTACCGCTCGACGAGTCAAGTGATGCAATCACCAAATCAACGGGTTGATCGACGCGCAAACCCGCGATGCACCGGCCTTGTTGATACAGACGCGTCAACCCAATTGCCAGACCACTGAGCTGACGCTCGGCGCCACCGCCCCCAAGACTGCCCGTCAGCAAAACCAACCGCCCCACACGGTCCACGGGAATCGATCGAACCTGACGGTCAGCAAAAGACAAAAGGGCTTGCTTGAACGCCAGAATACGGGTGTTTTCTTGCTCATCAAGTGGGCGTTGCTCCAAGCTCTCAAGCAATCGGCAGGTAGCGCCAATTTTCAGTGCGTGGGACTTGAATGCAGGGTCAATGGGTGACTCATGCCCCATGGCTGAAATGATCCGCAATGCACGTTTGCCCAGTCCATGGTTGAACAGCAAGCGTGCATACGCTAATCTGATTTGCTCCTGCTGTGCCAAAGGCCAATCTTGTACCAGCAATTTTTCATAAACAGCATAACTTTCATTGAACGCCTTGACCTCATTGAGGTACTGGGCCTGCAACAACCCACTGTCCACATCCATGAACTGCTCACCAAACCGCTGAGAAACCAGTTGCTGCGCCTCTTCAAACCTTCGCTCGCGCTTCATCAACTCAAAATTGGTCAACCAAAATTCATGCTCATGCAAATTGGCTTTGGACTCGTTATGCATTTTGTGGGTCCAATCTCACGATGCAACTGGAAGAATCGGCGTTGACCTCTGTTGCTGCAAGTCTTGAAACAATCTGCTCGTGTTGGATACGTTGGTAAACAGCTGAGACTGGTCCTGTCAGTTTGTTGCGTGGATTGCACATCACGTCGAGGGCCAAGGCGTGACCTGGCTCAAGAAAAAGCATTCTGCCGGCGCACGTCACCATCTCAAGATCTGATGATTCAGTGGCTTGTTTCAAGCAAGTTTCCATGTATGACAATAAATGCCCATTCCAATCGGCGTGGTGTCCATTTGCTCTGAGGGCGGGCGCATCAATCGCATTCGCCGCACCCTCGAAATGCCCTTGCACCAAAACATTCCGCACGGTGCTGTCCAGCGCGGCTGTCAAAGTTTCGGACCACACTTCAACGCCTGTTTTCTCTTTATAAAGATGCAACATGACCATCGCCCAGCTCAACGCCTGGCATTGATCTGGTAGGTTCAGGACTTGCACCACACACCGCTCCAACCAATGGCTCGGGGTGCCGACTTGACTTAGCCACAGGCAAACCTGCGGGATTAACGTGGCAGGCGGAATTTGTTGCAAGGCCAGATCAAAACGTCCACCGATTGACTGATCGTTCACACCAGGTTCTTGGAGCCATGCAAATATGAGGTCTCCGCATGGATCAAACTGCCGCGTTTTTCTGAATGACCTGAACACCTGGACCAGCAAGCGCTGAGCGAGCAGCTTTCCACGTCGCGTTGCACTGTCTTCACGCAAGCCATGTGCTGCATCGACCAGCATGATGAGTTCCGCATGTTGTTCAACATGTGTAGAACCGATCAAAGCTGCAGATAAAGATTGAAAGGCAGCCACCCAAGGTCGCTTTATGGCCTCTGCACGCTCAGTCAAGGCCGCCAGTTGCTCACCCAGTGCTTTCACTTGCGGCAACATCCCAGTCGGCTGATTGCAATTGGCTGTGCACTGCAACTCAGCAAGTGCACGCCCCAGTGAGTTCCTGTCTGGCGCCCCATAAGATGGTTGATGCGCTTGCACCGTTTCGCGCTCGTCGCACACACCATCGGCATCACAAGTCGCTGGCAAAAGTACGCGAGCATTAAGGTCCAACAAGCTCAACAATCCATCGCAACCGGGTTGCGCTGCCAACCAATGGGCCTGCGCGAAGTCACCTCGTGCCAGACATTCCGAAACTTCAACTCGACAAGCACGCAAGCTCCTGGTTTTCAGGCGCTCGATCTGCAGAACCACCTCTTGATTGATGCAGGATTCGCGCGGCAACAACAGCAAGTCGGCCAGCACCTGGTGAGCAGGCTTGCTGGTCTCCAGCAATTTGATCGCCTTTCGAGACAACGCCTCATCGCACGTTCCAGCGCCAAGATGGTGCAACCACAAGGGTATGAGCAGAACCGTTTGACCCGTCCGCTGCGCGATACGTGTGACCCGTTGTAACAAATCAATACGCGCCTCCAGCAAAGAGTTGGAAGCCTTGAGCACCGAACCAAGATCAGGGGCCGTTTGCGCATCAAGCTGTTTCAATGCGCGCAAGTAAAACGAAACGGTATAACTCTGAGCGCGCCCGATCGCTTCGACATCATCGACCGGATAACGCTGCGCAACCCGCCATGCCTGATCAAAATCCCCCTGATGTGCCAATTGGCGAACCCATTGGGTCAAGCGCTTGACGCACAAGGGCAAAAGGGTCGCCCATTCTTGAGCATACGGACCATCTTCCAGATCTAAGGCAGGCCACAAACTCACCATCGCTTCGCATGCCAAGGCAGGCTGATCAAGACGCAATGTCAGCCGAAGAGCACGCAGACGCAATGCATGATCCTGAGGATGCGATGTCAAATATGGCATCAGCAATTGCAGCGCCTGTGGCACGCGTCCTGCGGACCAAAGCCGAACCACACACCGCCCGACCACGCTTGGCTGGTCTTGCAGCAGTTGGTTTGCATTCTCCAACAGACGCAATGTTGCAGAGTCATCACGTTCTTGGTGCGCCAAGTTGAGTCGTTGTTTCCATTGGCGTCCGATCTCCACTCGCAAGCGCCGGTGATCGCGTCCGCCGGTCAGCACTGCTGCAGCACACGCTTGCTCATAGGCCAAGCCCAAACTCTCCAATGCGCCCGAATCTAACCCTTGCTGAGCAGCGTCAGCCCAACGCTTCGCCAAAGACTGCGCCAAGTCCGTCCAGGACGTGAGCACTTGGCCAATCGAGGTTGCAGCCTGGACTTTCCAGATGTCTACGCATCCCTTACCGAGGCCAATCAACGCTTGCTCCGCATCGGCATCCATCCATGCGGTTATGACCTCCTGCACCAAGCGCACGTCACAACGCGACTGCGCTGTTTGCAGGGCCAATTCAAACCAGCCATCGAGGCGAACCCGGCAACCCAACATGAACGCTTGGACAAACCCATCCGGGCCACCACCAAAAGCAAGCGACTGCATGACTACGCTGAGCAATTGCAAGTCTTCTGGTGCATTTTTCAACAACTTCAATCCCAGGCGCACAGCAGACGCATGTTGCCCCAGATGGTGCTGGCTCAAAGCAGCCATGCGCAGCACTTCCATGTCCTCCACTTCGTCAGCCATGAGGCTCGCTGCCAAGTGACCGCATGCAGCCCATTGCGCCTGCCCCGCCAAGGCGCGCATCAGAATGCGGGTACCTCTGGGTGTCGGACCAGTTTGCAACTCTGCGGCGAAGATCAAATCCGCCACTTGATCGTAGTGCTGCAGTCCTGCGGCCACCTCCGCCTTTAACTGTAAAACCAAGACTGATTGCTGCAAAGCGGCAGGAAGTTGACTCAATTGCTCTTGCGCATCGAGGTATTGATGCTGACGCAACAATGCCTCCAGTTGACGTTGCACCTCGTCAGACAGCGCCGGTGACGTCAAATGCCCATCGGGCATCGGCAACCAGCGTGACAAGCATGTGTCATACCATTGGCGCCAAAGGTAAGCACTGAACTCATCCGTGTAATGGGTCAGATCCTGGCCATCTCGCTGCATTGCTTTTTGCTGGCCAAAAGCCACCATCGCGTCTGTTGGGTCAAGACAAGGCAGCCCCATCTCCCGCGAAATCTCCAAGACATCATCAATCAGGTTTTCACGCGATTCGATCGTCTGCCCTGTCGGCGTTCGGGCATTGACATGCGTGACGAACACTACCTTTTCTCGTCCCAGCAAGTCAGCAATATTTTGCATGTCCTGCGCCATTTCCGACTTTGTAGCAGTGCTCAGCACGATGCTGGCCAAAAAATCCTGCATGGATTCAGAATACGTGTTGAACACCGCATCTTGCTGCAAAAAAGTTCTCAACTGAAGCGCTCGCCCTGGTCTTGCCAATGCCCAATAGGTTCGTGTTCTCTGTGTGTTTGAAAAGAAATCCTCAAACGCCTTGTACAGATAGTTGATTTGCAAATACCGACCACCCCGTTGAATGCGTTTGGCGCTGGATATTTCAACCAAATAAAAGTCTGAGGGCACAACAGGCAGTGAAGTTTCAACTTTGAAACTTGGCCTGAAAATACAAAATCCTTCGTCCGATGAGAAGGTCTCGCGTCCTAAGAAATAACGTACCAATTGAAGCGCTTCTGCGGAAGAGTGCGTGTAGCCATAAGTACGCCCACTCCCAATTCGAAAAGAATATGCATTACTTGCGCCACGCAGCGGTTGATGGATGCGACAGGTCCCGATCGCAGTCACTAAAACCGGCTTCATAACCCAGCTCCGAGCAAACCAATTTGGCGAATGCGCGGATTCATAAGCTTGCACCCGACTGATCTTCAGTGCGCTGAAAAAAATCCAGGTACCAGGGCATCGCCTCTCGCACACCGTCTATGACACGATGCGTTGGCACATACCTCAATAAGTCACCCGCCTTGTCAATGCTGGCCAGTGAATGCAAAACATCGCCTGAACGAAAATCCCTGTAGTGCACCTGCGAATGGCTCATCACACCGCAATCGTTCAGAATGTCACGCAACATCTGAAGCAAATTCACAAGGCTGGTGTTTTCAGCCGCCGCCACATTGAACACCTGTCCTGCCACTTTCGGATCGCTGGATGTGGCGGCCAGCAAATTAGCTTGAACAACGTTGGCCACATAACAAAAATCTCGGCTCGTGGACCCATCTCCATTGATGAATACATCCTGACCCTGGATCAGCGCCGCCACCCATTTGGGAATCACGGCGGCGTAGTCCCCATGAGGATCTTGCCTCGGACCGAAAACATTGAAATAACGCAAGCCCACCGGCGAGAAACCGTAACATCTGGCGAAAACCTGCGCATACAGTTCATTGACGTATTTGGTCACCGCGTAGGGAGAGAGCGGATTGCCAATCACATGCTCAACCTTGGGCAAGCCCGGGTGGTCTCCATAGGTGGAACTGCTTGCGGCATAGACCATGCTACGGACGCCGGCATCTTTGGCCGCGATCAGCATGTTCAGAAATCCATCCACATTGGTCGCGTGTGTCGCCAATGGATCTTTGAGACTTCGGGGTACCGAGCCCAGTGCAGCCTGATGCAACACATGGTCCACACCCTCACAAGCCAAGCGGCAGTCGTCCAGATTCCGAATGTCACCTCGGATCATTCTGAACTTTTCCCAACGCAGCGGCCCCACCAAGGACTGGACCTCTTCCAGATTTCTTTGGTGACCAGTGGCAAAGTTATCCAAACCGACAACCTGTTGATCCAATTTCAAAAGCGTTTCAAGCAGATTGGAACCAATGAACCCGGCAACGCCCGTGATCAACCAAGTTCGTGCCCCGCCCGCAAGCCTGGACGCCACCGCCGGGTGAATGGACATATTCACAACCGAATGTCCGACTCATCCCGCCCGAATACGTATTTCAGATCGAACAGGACACTGTTGCTCTTGGCAAAAGAGCGAATTTGGACGCTGCCAATATTGCGGAATTGGTCATGTGCCACAGCAACAATGACCGCATCGTAATGACCCTTGACGGGCTGTGCCGTCAAATGAATTTCATATTCACGCAGAGCCTCTTTGGGCTCAACCCATGGATCGTAGACATCCACCTCAATGTTGTACTGCTGCAGATCCCGAACAATGTCAACCACACGGGAGTTTCTGATGTCCGGACAATTTTCCTTGAACGCCAAGCCCATCACCAAGACACGCGCACCATCCACATGGATGCGCCGCTTGATCATGGCCTTGATCAGTTGAGAGGTGACATAAACCCCCATGGAATCATTGAGACGACGACCAGCCAAAATGATCTCTGGGTGATAGCCCAGTGACTGGGCCTTGTGCGTCAAGTAGTAAGGATCAACACCAATGCAGTGCCCGCCAACCAAGCCTGGCCAAAACTTCAGAAAATTCCACTTGGTACCCGCGGCCTCCAGCACCTCTTGGGTATCAATGCCCATTCGATTGAAAATGATGGCCAGTTCGTTGACCAACGCAACGTTCAGATCTCGCTGTGTGTTTTCGATGACCTTGGCGGCCTCGGCCACTTTGATGCTGGATGCTTTGAAAGTCCCTGCTTCAATGATCTGCCCGTAGACCCAATCCACCAATTCCGCAGCTTCTGGCGTAGATCCAGACGTCACCTTCGTGATGTTCTCAAGGCGATGGACTTTATCGCCTGGATTGATTCGCTCCGGACTGTAGCCGACAACAAAGTCTTCGTTGAAGCACAGGCCGGAGCTTTTCTCTAGAACGGGTACACACACTTCTTCGGTCGCACCAGGGTAGACCGTCGACTCATAAACAACCACATCACCTTTTTTGAGGACACGGCTGACCATGCGCGAGGCCTCAATCAGAGCCTGCATATCGGGTTGTTTGTGTTCATCAATGGGCGTGGGGACCGAAATGATGAAAAAATTACACGACTGCAGATCCTGCAACTCATCGGTATAGGACAGCTTTGCGGACTGGCCCAGCTCCAGATCAGTCACTTCACGGGTCAGATCCGTACCCATGCGCAATTGGGCGATGCGCGCTGAATTGACATCAAATCCTGCAACGTCGAATTTTTTACTGAAGGCCACAGCCAATGGCAGGCCAACGTAGCCCAAGCCAACCACAGCGATTCTGATGTCCGTATTTTTCAGCATTTATTTGATCTAAATCTTTTAAAAAATATCACAAATTTATTCAAATCAAACTTATTTTGCGAATTCCTTATGGAAACTGAAATTAACACTCAGTCGCAAAATACAACGAATTCAAAATTATGCATCAAAATCAACCCAAAATTGTTAAATTACCCCCTGTCAGATCGATCTGATTGATGGCAGAAATCCCCATCAACTGCACCACAACATCGTTGGGCGTGACCCCGGCCACACCGTCCGAGATGAACAGCATCATGTGACCCTTCTTGCTCACCTGAAAGAACGCCATCTCACCTGCTGCATCGCTCGCGGCCGTCATCCGCGCAGCTACATCCGCTAGCGCATCGGCCATCGTCATGCCCGAGCCACTCGCAAACGTCGCAACACCCGTGCTGGCGTTGATGCTCGCCTGCGTCGCTGTCGCCACTGCCGCTGTGCCACCGATCGTCATCGACTTGGCGTAATCAATCAGATCACCCGTGCTGCGTGCGCCCCTTTGATAATCGGCCACCACATCAAACCCTGTGACCTGACCGCTGTCGCCCGCTGCGAACTTCAAGATGTCACTGCCATCCCCTCCGTAGATCGTGTCCGCGCCAGTCCCACCCACGATGGTGTCTCGCGCATACCGCCCAATCAAACGGTCATTGCCTGCCAGTCCATACAACTGGTCAAGACTGCCCACATCGATCAAATCGCCATTGATCGTGTCGTTGCCATCGGTGCCATACAAGACCAAGTCGTCGCGCACTGGGTTGACCTTGACGCTGAGCATGTAGCTCGCACGTGAAAAGTCCTGCCCATCGCTCACTTGAAAGCGCAAATTGACATACGGAGCGCCATAGCCATTGGCAAGGGGCTTGTAAACCAGATGTCCCGCTTGAAGCTCAGAGACCGCGATCTCTTGTCCGACCGATACGGCCTCACCATTGAGCAGAATGTTTCCCTTGCTGGCGATGATGGTGAATCGCACCGCTTGCAAGCTGTCGCCTGCATCCACATCGCGAAAGCCAAACACCTCGGGACTGAGGATCAAGCTGTTGTCTTCGTTGATCGTCCAGGTTTTCCCAGTACCTAAAGGTGCATCGTTGACCGCCTGAACATTCAGCGACACCGTCGCCTCATTCGACTCCAGCTGACCGTCACTGGCCATATATTGAAAGCTGTCAAGCCCATTGAAGTTGCTCGCAGGGCGGTACAGAAAGCTGCCATCAGAGGACAAGCTCACCGTCCCATGCTTGGGCCCCTGCACAATTTGGTAATTCAAAGCATCGTTATTTGGATCAACTGTGGAGAAATAACCGCGCAGCAACTTGTCTTCAATGACATCCTCCGTCGTATCCTGGGCAATAGGCTCTGCATTTACTGAGGCAACGGCAACAGTCGATTCGCTGCTGACTGCTTCTTCGGTGCCTTGCCAATCGGTGTAACTAGCGGTCACCGAGATCATCTGCCCCACATGCGACTGCTCCAGCACCAGGCTGCTGCCCGTGCCCAACACTGTCTCGCCAACCCTCCATGTGTAGGTGATCGTGTCCAGTCCATCTGCGTCAGCCAACGTATGGGCAGCCGTCAATGTCTGGCCCTGTTGCGGCTTGCCACTGATCGTCACGGCGCCGGTCGGCAGATCGTTCACATTAGCCACCGCCGCTGTAGCAAAGCTGATGTTGTTCTCAGCTTTGCCGTACCCATCGGTGTAACTGGCCGTGACCGTGATCGCCAGACCCACATGCGTCTGGCCCAACATCAAACTGCTACCCGTGCCCAATGTGGTCTCACCTGCCTTCCATGTGTAGCTGATCTCGCCCAAACCGTCCACATCGGCTAAGTTGTTGCTCGCCGTCAGTGTGTGGCCTTGCTCTGCAGAGCCACTGATCGTCACAGATCCTGTCGGTGCATCGTTCACGTTTGCCACCGCCGCGGTGGCCGCACTGACCTTGCTCTCTGGCGTATTGAATCTGTCAACGTAACTGGCCGTGACTGTGATGGCCTGGCCCACATGCGTCTGGCCCAGCAACAAGCTGCCACCCGCGCCCAATGTGGTCTCACCGACCTTCCATGTGTAGCTGATCGCGCCCAATCCATCCACATCGGCCAAGGTGTTGGATGCCGTCAGCGTACGCCCCTGCTGGGCGGTGCCGATGATCGTCACCGCACCTGTCGGTACATCGTTCAAATTGGCAACAGCCTCTGTGGCTGCACTCACTTGGCTCTCAACTTCACCATACTCGTCGGTATAAATGGCCGTCACCGTGATCGCCTGACCCACATGCGTCTGGCCCAAAAACAAACTACTTCCCGTGCCCAGCACCGTCGCACCCGACTTCCAGGTGTAAGTCACCGTACCCAATCCGTCTGCGTCGGCCAAGGTGTTGCCAGCCGTCAGCGTGCTGCCCTGCTCAGCCGCGCCGCTGATCGTCACCTCACCTATCGGTGCATCGTTCACGTTCGCCACCGCTAAAGTTCCGGTGCTGCTGACCGCCTCCGCAGTGCCTTGCAAGTCGGTATAAGTGCCTGTAACCGTGATCACCTGCCCAACATGCGTCTGGTCCAACAACAAGCTGCCACCCGTGCCCAGCACGGTCTCACCGGCCTTCCATGTGTAGCTGATCGCACCCAATCCATCCACATCAGCCAACGTGTTGACTGCAGTCAGCGTCCGTCCTTGCTCGGCCGCGCCACTGATCGTGACGCTGCCCGTCGGGGCATCGTTCACATTCGCCACCGCCAACGTGGCTGAGCTGACCAGACTTTCTGCTGCACCGAATCCATCAACATAACTGGCCGTGACCGTGATCGCCTGACCCACATGCGTCTGGCCCAGCAACAAGCTTCCACCAGTGCCCAGCACGGTCTCGCCAGCCTTCCATGTGTAACTGATTGCACCCAATCCATCCACATCAACCAACGTGTTGACTGCCGTCAGGGTCCGTCCCTGCTGCGCTGTGCCGCTGATCGTCACTGATCCTGTCGGGACATCGTTCACGTTCGCCACCGCAGCGGTGGCTGCACTGACCTTGCTCTCTGGCGTATTGAATCCGTCAACATAACTGGCCGTCACCGTGATCGCTTGGCCCACATTCGTCTGGTCCAACAACAAGCTGCCACCCGTGCCCAGCACGGTCTCACCGGCCTTCCATGTGTAGCTGATCGCACCCAATCCATCCACATCAGCCAAGTTGTTGCTCACCGTCAGGGTCCGCCCTTGCTCGGCCGCGCCACTGATCGTGACGCTACCCGTCGGGGCATCGTTCACATTCGCCACCGCCAACGTGGCGGAGCTGACCAGACTTTCTGCTGCACCGAATCCATCAACATAACTGGCCGTGACCGTGATCGCCTGGCCCACATGCGTCTGGCCCAGCACCAAACTGCTGCCCGTGGCCAGCACGGTCTCGCCAGCCTTCCATGTGTAACTGATCGCACCCAATCCATCCACATCAGCCAACGTGTTGGCTGCCGTCAGGGTCCGTCCCTGCTGCGCGGTGCCGCTGATCGTCACCGATCCTGTCGGGGCATCGTTCACGTTCGCCACCGCCACTGTGGCGCTGCTGATGACGCCTTCGGTCGTGCCTTGACCATCCACATAGTTGACCACCAGCGAGATCGATTGGCCAACCAAGGCTTGCGTCAATGAAAGTAACGATGCATCCACGTCCAGCAAACTGTCGCCTGCATACCATTGGTAACTGAATTCGCCCAGCCCATCGCCATCTTGAACATCCACAAAGGCCGAAAGAATCTGCCCCTGCTGGACCTGCCCCAGAATTTGCACGGTCCCTAGAGGCGCCTCATTGACATTGGTGATTGCCGAAGACAAGGCACTGGACACACTTTCCGCAGTGCCCCAAGAGTCAACATAACTGATCACCACACGGACGCGATGCCCCACCAAGAACTCAGTGAGAATCAACTGACTCCCAATTTCACCCCCAAGAGGTGTCTGATCGTCCAACCATTGGTAATGCAAGATCCCCAATCCGTCCACATCGGCCAAATTGTTTTTGGCAGTCACGGTCTGGCCTTGTGACAAGGTCCCGGACACCACGACCGCACCCGTTGGGACATCATTCACGTTAGCGACGACACCGGATGCACTGCTGCGAACGGTTTCTTGTGTGCCCTGCTCATCGGTAAAACTGGCCGTAACCGTGATCGCCTGACCTACATGCGTCTGGCCCAGCAGCAAACTGCTGCCCGTGCCCAGCACGGTCTCCCCAGCCTTCCATGTGTAGCTGATCGCACCCAATCCATCCACATCAACCAACGTGTTGACTGCCGTCAGGGTCCGTCCCTGCTGCGCTGTGCCGCTGATCGTCACCGATCCTGTCGGGGCATCGTTCACGTTCGCCACCGCCACTGTGGCGCTGCTGATGAGGCTCTCTGAGGTGTTGAATCCATCAACGTAACTGGCCGTGACCGTGATCGCCTGACCCACATGCGTCTGGTCCAACAACAAGCTGCCACCCGTGCCCAGCACGGTCTCACCGGCCTTCCATGTGTAGCTGATCGCGCCCAATCCATCGGCATCGGCCAAGGTGTTGCTCGCCGTCAGTGTTCGGCCTTGCTCAGCCGTGCCACCGATCGTCACCGCACCTGTCGGTACGTCGTTCACGTTCGCCACCGCCACGGTGGCGCTGCTGATGAGGCTCTCTGGGGTGTTGAATCCATCAACGTAACTGGCCGTGACCGTGATCGCCTGACCCACATGCGTCTGGCCCAGCAACAAGCTTGCACCCGTGCCCAACACCGTCGCACCCGACTTCCAGGTGTAAGTCACCGTGCCCAATCCATCAGCATCAGCCAAGGTGTTGCTCGCCGTCAACGTGCGGCCCTGCTCAGCCGTGCCACTGATCGTCACCGATCCTGTCGGTGCATCGTTCACGTTCGCCACCGCCACGGTGGCGCTGCTGATGAGGCTCTCTGAGGTGTTGAATCCATCAACATAACTTGCCGTGACCGTGATCGCCTGACCCACATGCGTCTGGCCCAACAACAAACTGCCACCCGTGCCCAACACCATCGCACCCGATTTCCACGTGTAAGTGACCGTGCCCAATCCGTCGGCATCGGCCAAGGTGTCGGCAGCCGTCAGCGTCCGCCCCTGCTCAGCCGTGCCACTGATCGTCACCGATCCTGTCGGTGCATCGTTCACGTTCGCCACCGCCACGGTGGCCGCACTGCTTTGACTCTCTACCGCATTGAAGCCGTCGGTGTAGCTAGCGGTAACCGTGATCGCCTGACCCACATGCGTCTGGTCCAGCAACAAGCTTCCACCCGTGCCCAGCACGGTCTCACCGGTCATCCATGTGTAGCTGATCGCACCCAATCCATCCACATCAGCCAATGTGTTGGCTGCCGTCAGGGTCCGTCCCTGCTGCGCGGTACCGCTGATCGTCACCGTGCCTGTCGGTGCATCGTTCACGTTCGCCACCGCCACAGTGGCCGCACTGCTTCGACTCTCTATCGCATTGAAGCCATCGGTGTAGCTGGCCGTCACCGTGATCGCCTGACCCACATGCGTCTGGCCCAGCAGCAAACTGCTACCTGCACCCAACACCGTCACACCCGACTTCCAGGTGTAGGTCACCGCGCCTAATCCGTCTGCGTCAGCCAAGGTATTGCTCGCCGTCAACGTGCGGCCCTGCTCAGCCGTGCCACCGATCGTCACCGATCCTGTCGGTGCATCGTTCACGTTCGCCACCGCCACGGTCGCTGTGCTGCTGACCGCTTCCGCTGTGCCTTGCAAATCACTGTAACTGGCTGTCACCGTGATCGCCTGACCCACATTCGCCTGGCCCAGCAACAAACTGCTGCCCGTGCCCAGCACCGTCGCGCCAGACTTCCAGGTGTAAGTCACCGGCCCCAACCCATCAGCATCAGCCAAGGTGTTGCTCGCCGTCAACGTGCGGCCCTGCTCAGCCGTGCCACTGATCGTCACCGATCCTGTCGGTGCATCGTTCACGTTCGCCACCGCCAAGGTGGCAGCACTGACCTTGCTCTCTGGCGTATTGAATCCGTCAACATAACTGGCCGTGACCGTGATCGCCTGACCCACATGCGTCTGGCCCAGCAACAAGCTTCCCCCCGTGCCCAGCACAGTTGCACCCGACTTCCAGGTGTAAGTCACCGCCCCCAATCCATCTGCATCGGCCAAGGTATTGGCCGCCGTCAGCGTCTGACCCTGTCGGACTACACCGTTGATCGTCACCACACCTGTCGGCAGATCATTAGCGTTGACCACGGTCTGTTGCACGCCATAAAACACCGTCGAGCCGCCTAGCGCATCCGTGCTCGTCGCCATGGCACGCACCACCTTGCCCACATAACTCTGATCCGAGGGGATGTTCAGTGTCGATCCATACACACCAGAAATGACCGACCAGACAGTGTTTTCCAATTGCTGCCAGCGGTACACCGTGGTCGTTGCCCCATCAGGGTCCACCACATTCGTCAGGCTGGCAGTCAGAAATCCCCCCTCCGCTGCCGCACCTGACAAGGCCAAGGTCCCCGTTGCCACATCGTCCACGTTGGCCACGGTGTATTCGTTGCCAATGAATTGGGTCGTCCCGCCCAAAGCATCTGTGGTGGTCGCCACAACACGCAGCACCTTGCCCACATCGCTTTGATCCGAAAGAAAATTCAGCATGCTACCCGAAGCACCAGACACATCAGTCCACACACTGCCAACCTTTTGCTGCCAACGATAGCCCGTGATGGTGGCTCCGTCCAGATCCGACACGCTCGTCAATTGAGCCCTCAGACTCCCTCCCTCAGTTGCGGATCCAGTCACCGACAAACTGCCGGTTGCGGCATCGTCCACGTTGGCGACGGCAGCGGTCGGCGCACTGACCACACGCTCAGACGTACCCAAACCATCGGTGTAGCCGACCACGACAGACAGGGTTTTGCCCACATCGGCTTGCGTCAATCGGTATGTGCTGGCAGTGGCGCCATTGATCGATGCCCCATTCGACTGCCATTGATACGCCAGAACACCCAAACCTTCGGCATCGCTCAAACTGCTGGTCTCGGCCGAGAGCAACTGCCCCTGCTCAACCAGGCCACCTACTGTGACGCCGCCTTGTGGCAAATGATTGCCCTGAAGAATGGCCAGCCCAAAGTCATAGTCCGTCCCATTCCAGCCCGCGCCAGCGATAACCAGATTACCATCCACAACACCCACGGCATAACCCAGATCAGATGCGTTGTCTGTGTTGGAAGGAAAATCCAAGGTGGACACACCCTGAGCACCCGTCGTCACGTCCGGACTGCCATCGGCATTGAACTGGTACAGGGCCATGTCGCCATTGACCGAGCCCGTCATCACAATCTTGCCATCTGCCTCGTCCAGGACATGCACATCCCAGCCCGTGTCATAGGCCCCTGAAATATTGGTCAGAACCTTGCCGCCACCCGCAAAGCTGCTGTCCAATTGACCACTGCTGGTCAGCCGAATCAATGCCGCACTGGCATAGCCACTGTTGCCTTCGGCATAAGCCGAAATCACAATCTTGTCACCCTGAAGCGCCAGACCGGTGGCGTAATCGTTGGTGATAGCCTCGCCGACCGACAAGTCCAGCGTCAAGCGCCCCTGGGTGGCAAAGCCCGTGTCTAACGATCCATCGGTGTTATAACGCGCCACCGCGATGTCCGCGGCAGAGTTGATGTCTTTGGTGGTGCCAACCACCAGAATTTTCCCGTCGGCCTGAACGACAATTTTCCGAATCACATCGTCCTGACCAAAACCGGTCAGGGTCACACCGGCCGCACCGAATGTGGCGTCAGGCGTGCCATCCGACAACAAACGGAGCAACAGAAAATCGCCGTTGTCGTTGCGGTCATAAGCTACCCCCCCCACCAGAATTTTTCCGTCAGACTGGAGGGCCACCGAATAAGCCGTATCGCTGCGCCGACCAATGCTCAGACTCAATAAGCCATCACCACCACCGAAACTGTTATCCAGGGTGCCATCGGGCAAATACCGAGCAACCGTCAGATCATTGAACCCAGGGCCTGCATTGAAGCCACTGCCCACTACCAGCAGTGCGCCATCGGCCTGCAGCTCCATACCCAAGCCGCGTGAATCAGACAACCCTGGAAAGACAGTTGTCAGCATCCCATCCGCAGAGAATGCCGTGTCCAGCGAGCCATCCGAGTTGTAGGCCGCCACGGTCAGCAAAGCAGGCGCAGAAAGCGACGCCTTGGTCTCACCCACCAAATAAATACGGCCATCCGGGCCGACCAACATCGCCCGCGCAACATCGTTGCCAGAAATGGATGTGACGTACTTGGCAAAAGGCATGGTTTACAACGCTGCGTGGGTTGGTTCAATAGGAGGCAAAGCTGCAAGCGCATCGACCCATGCCAACTGCTTGGGCAGACAGACAGTTTGCAAGTCGTAATGCTTGCGTGCAAATTCCCTCGCATTGCGCCCCAAGCGTGCACGCTCTGCGGGATCATCGAGCAACTGACACACCTGCTCGGTCAATGCAGCCGAATCAAAGAACGGTGACAAACGCCCCGTCTCGTTGTGCGTGATGGCTTCGTGCAAAGGCCGTGTATCGCTGGCAAGAATGGCGCAGCCCGTACTCATGGCCTCAATCAAACTCCAACTCAACACAAACGGATACGTCCAGTACACATGGACCGTCGACAACTGCAACAAGGCCAGGAAATTTTTGTAATCGATATGCCCCAGAAAATGCACCCGACTCCAATCAGCATCGCTGATCTGAGAACGCACCTCGTTGACATAGACCGGCTTCCATGAATCGCCCTCTTTGGGACGGGCGCCGTAACTGACCTTGTCGCCCCCAACGATCAACACCCTGGCCTTGGGTCGCCTCTTGAGCAACTCGGGCAAAGCCCTCATGAACACATGGAAGCCACGCATAGGCTCCAGATTGCGGTTCACGAACGTGATGACCTCGTCTTCACGCGTGAGCAACAGGCTTTGGTTCAGCCGCATGGCCACCTTCGGCTCCGGCCTGATGGCATCGGTATCAATGCCGTCATGAACCACCGTGATGCGCGAGCGAAAATTATCAGGGAACGTGCTGGCCTGCCAAGTGGTCGGTGAAATGGCCGCATCGGCCGTTTCAAAATGCATCAGATTGTTCAGGTTCTTCAACCGTAAGCGACACACATCACCCGCATCGGTGGAGGGGAACTCCGGATCGAAGTTCACATCCCCACCTTCCTGAATGTAGAAAAATTCGCAATAAATGCCCAACCTGGCTTTTGGCCACACATCCTTGAGAAAAAGACTCTCGCCCCAACCAGGATGGGCAATGATCACATCGGGCGTGAACCCTTCTTCATCGCGCAACTTGATCGCGGCGCGGTATGCGGCCTCAGCACGGATCACCTTGGTTTCAAAGTCAGCCACCCATGGGTGAATCTGACGCGAAGAGCCTCGACCAGCCTGGTAGCGGACAACACGGATGCCCTGCCACTGCTCGGGTACCTTTTGCTGCATCGAAAACGCCACCACCTGGTGGCCGTTCTTCACCAATGCCGGCGCCAAATGCTTGAATTGCCCCGGAAAATTCTGATGGATGATGAGGATATTCATGCGATGCGCCATTCAATTCATTGCAAATAGCCCAGCCCCTGCTCAGACCACAGAGGCTCTGACTTGGATTTTGGTTGGGGTATTGCGCTGACGTGATCGCACCAGAGCACCGATCCTCACCTCATTCCACATTGGAATGAACACCAAGAGTGCCCTGGTGTCGCGCTGAATATTTCAGGCCTTGGCAGTTTCAGCCGTCTGAGCGTTGTACTTGGCCAACTCGGCCTTCAGTGCGTTGACATAGGCCACACGAGCCGTCTGATTGATGGCCATTTGCGCTTGCAAACGTGCGTTTTCCACTTCAATGACACGCAAGTGCATCAACTGCGCTTTGGCCTCGTTGGACAACTTGTCTGCATCGTATTCAACTTCGTCAATCTTGATCATCTGAGCCATGTGTGCTCTCCAAATGGGTTCGTTATTTCGATCAATTAAACCAAAAATAGGTTTAATTTATCAAAGTCAGTAAAATCAATATTGTACTGGATCAACCCGAACCAAACCCAATTTCAGCAACCAGACAAGGCCTCTGTAAACCAGTTTTTGACGCAAATGCGAGCCCCCACTCACAAGGTCTTGAGCAGTGGCAGGGCCTTCACCCAATTGCCTCAAAACCGCCTGCGCCTCGTCCTGCGACAGCACACTCGATTGCGCAAAACGCACCATGCTCAATTGCGAATACTGAGCCAACCGCTGCAGCGCCGCCTCCACAGAGGCATCAACCAAGGCCAATCGGGTATCAGCCTTCAAAACGCCCGATGGGTAGGCTGCAAAAGCATGTAACGGGTCCATGCGTGCTGGCCAGGGGTGTAACAAACGCTTGATAGAGCCGGCAGCAGCGGTGCGCTGTTCGTCCTGCGCCTGCCAAAGCGCCTCGTACCGAGGGATGATATTCACCCAGTCAAACACCTCCACAGCGCGCTGGCGACCGGAAGCCCCCATGCGGGCACGCAACTCGGGCGACTCCAACAAACGCACAAACGCCTCGGTCGCGGCCATCACATCCACCGACACCAAAGCGCAAGCCTGACCACAATACATGTCATAGGTATCGAGCTCAAGCGCATGTCTGTAAGCCAAATCCAAAGCCATGCCGGCAGGCGGCATCAGTGTGGGCACCCTGAAACCATCCAGGCCATCGCGCACCGTATCCTTGTAACCATCCCAATCGGACACCACCAGCGGTAAACCAGCCGCCATGGCCTCAATGGGCGTGATGCCAAAGGTCTCTTGAATGTTGTCAGACAGCGAACACGCCATATCGGCCATGGCCCACGCCGTCTGACGCGCCAGCGCCTCCCGACCGTCGAGCGTGAGGCAACGCACAGACGGGCAAGCGGTTTCTTGCGCCGCCTCGAACGACTGCCGTATCGATTCATTGGCATGCCAGCCGCACTCCACCAACACCACGGTTTTGCCCGTGCGCTTGGCCGCTTGCTCCAGCGCCTGGTACATGGCCAGCGGATGCGCTTTGGCATGAAAGGACAAACGGCCCATGAACAACACCACCAAGGCATCATCGGCCACGCCCAAGGCGTGCCTGGCCGCCTGACGCTGCTGTTTTGAAAAAACAAAGTCAGCGGTATGGATACCCAAGGGAATCACCGGCAGCTGAGGCAATACCACGCGTTGAGCGCCCAAGCGGTCTTTGAGGTAATCGGCTTGTGCCTGCAACACACGCAGCACGTTGTCCTTGACCGCATGGGAAGTGCAAATCACAGCGTCCCATGGCTGCACGGGCGCGGTGAGCAAATCGGCCAGCGCATCCATGGCACCCGCACTGGAAGTGGTGTGTGTGATGCCGCACAAACTCCACAAACCATGGCCATGAAAACTGCGATGCCTCGCAGCATCGCCAATCCCGGGTCCAGGGTGGTAAAGCGTGCCCGCCCCTGCAGCCAAAGCCCCCAACTGACCACGCAAGACCACCTTGGTCGGACGCGAACGCCCCAAGGCCTTTGCGGTGGCTTCAAACTGCTGAGCGTGCTCGGGCTGTTCGACCTGAAGCCAGAATTCGGTGGCCTGACTGTGCAGCAAAAAACCGCGCAAGAACGACTCGCCAGCCGCATGCCGCCCCATCAAACGAGGCCCCGAGGTTGTGTAGGCCTCGGGGTGGTAGTAGAGCGCGGTCATGGATCAAAGCCCAAGGCCGCAAGCCGTCAACACCATGGTTTAGATAAAGTTCACAGCAGTTGTATCCGAATCAACTGTGCCCACCAAAACCAATTCAGCTGCATCAATGATGTTGTCGTTGTTCACGTTGCTGAAAGCATAGACATAAGTTGCATTTTCAGCACCTGCATCAGAAATGGCGAACCACATATTGGTGACAACGCCTGCACCTAACCAATCGTCAAAGTTCTCGACCGCATCTATCGCAAGCGCGGCACTGGCCGTTGTAACACCCACATCATATGACCCGATGTAATACAGGCAATCATTAGAACTATCGTAATCGAAAGCAGATGATGCATCTTGGACGGACGTCCATGGACCATCCAATTGATCTTCACTGGTGAAGCCAGTAATTGAATCACTATCAGCTGCAATAGCGCTGGTGAACACGACCGTATCTACTGCATTATCTGAATCAGTCAAAACAATTTGATCTTGCCCTGTACCGCCAGTCAGTGAGTCAGCACCATCACCGCCATTGATCGTGTCAGCCCCTCCACCACCTTCAATGGTGTCAGCAAATGCAGATCCAGTGAACGACGTTGCCAAATTGGATGTATCTTTCAAATACCAGCCATTGGTGCCGCTTGCTGCGGCCAAATTCAAGGCTTGGCCTTGGGCATCCACTGTGGCCGAACCATTGTTAGTTGTAGATGCCGTGGCGGTCCAACTACCGTAAGCAATTGCCGAAACACTCGCGCCTGCACTGACATTCACAATATCTGACTTATTTCCATATCCCAAATCAAGAATAGTGTCGTTGCCACTGGTGATCGAAAACGTATCAGCATCAGCGTTTGCAACAGAGATTCCATCTGCGTCACCTGTCAAATAGTCGTCACCCAACCCACCAGACAAAGTATCCGCTCCATCGCCACCGTGCATACCATCATGCCCTGCGGTGCCCGTCAAATTGTTAGCAGAAGAGGTCCCTGTAATAACCTCTCCGGAAATCCGGAAGTCTGCCGTGGAAAGAATCGTCTCCGGAGTTGTTAGTCCAGAAATCGTCAGCAAGAGATACATATCCGTCGAGTTAACAATTGGCCGTACATACATCGTGTCATCGACTGGATTCACACCACCAGCGCTTAAATCCTCAGCACTGCGATCGTAGTGAATATCCGCCCAGATATAAGTATTGGCTCCGTTTGTTGTGACGACCAAACCAGAACTTGCTGTCCCTGTCCATTGGTAGTATGGGCCCCCGTTAGCTCCATTGTCTGGATCAGCAATTGCTGTATCGGCACCGGCAGCAACAGATAAGTCGTACCCAATTAAATTCGTCGAGGTTTGTGCACTGGGCACAATGTTGACGTCTTTACCATTGACAACAGCAGATGTGGTCATGACTTGTGTGTCAGCAAAAGTAGCCTGACTGGTAAACGCCAAAGCCTTGTGCCAACCCACCAATGCATCGATTGCACCCATGCTCAATCCCAGAATGGACGATCCGTCCCTGAAATCGGTCGCAGTAGGTGTACCCGCCGTGATGTAGTTCAACGTCGTGCCACCGGTGAAAGACAATTCAACTGGTGGTGCCGCACTCAAAGTCAATACACCGCTACTCAGGTTCGCGTTAAGAACAGCCTCACCGGTATCTTGCAGATACACATAATTGGTTGTTGTCACTCCGCCAATCGTCGAAGTCCAGGACAGTATGTAGTCATCTGCTGTCCCATCTCCACTGGCATAAGCAGAAATCGTGGCGGAACCGTCATCCAATCCAGTGATAGCAGAAAGGTTGAATGAGTCATCCACGCTTGCACCACTGACTGTGTCCATCAAATTCAGCGTATTGGATGTACTAGTATTACTTGTTGAAGTGTAGACAAACACATCATTACCAGCCCCGCCCACAAGAGAGTCAGCACCACTGCCACCAGCGATCGAATCATCACCATCTCCGCCGAGGATGGTGTCAGCACCATTGGTACCGCTGATCGAGTCGTTCCCTGCAGCACCATCGATGTACAAACCGGTGATGTCATTGGTATCGACCGTGATGCCACTCAGGTTGATGGTGTCATTACCAGCTGTGGCGGTGACCGACACTGTTTCCTGTGCGTTATCACCGGTGCCATTCAGGGTCAGCGTATCGCCTGTCAGCGCAGCCGCGCTGAAGGTCACATCCACGCCATTGGCCAAGGTGATGGTTTCGATGCCGGTCAACGATGTCACCGACGACAAATTCATATCCGCGGTGATCGACAGCGTATCGTCGTTGTTACCGCCGTCATACGACTCACCCGAAGCCACATCGCCAGAATTGATGACCAGCGTATCGTTACCGCTACCGCCCGCCAACACATCGGCACCCGCGCCACCCACAAGGGTGTCATTGCCGTTGGAGCCAGTGATCGTGTCATCACCTCCCAAACCGGTGACTGAAATGCCCGCGATGTCGTTGATGTCCACGGTGATATTGCTGAGGTCAATCGTTTCACCCGAGCTGGTGCCGTTGACGATGACAGATTCACCCAAATTGTCGTTGGTCCCGCTCATGGCGATGGTGTCGCCCGTCAATGCTGCGGCATCAAATGTGACGGTCACGCCCTGTGAAAGCGTCATCACTTCAATGCTGTCCAGTGTGCTGACCCCCGTGAAGTCGGTGGTTGCCGTGATTTGCAAGGTATCGGTGTCACCACCGCCGTCGTAAGATTCACCCGCTGCCACATCACCCGCGTTCAACACAAACAGATCGTCACCGGAGCCGCCAGTCAAGGCGTCGCCACCTGCACCACCGGTGATGGTGTCATTGCCATTGCCACCGGTGATGGTGTCGGCTTGTGCCGAACCAATGATGTTGCTGCCCGTGCTGATGGCCGTGGCATTGATGCCGCCGCCCGTCATGGCCGAAGCATCCAAGTTCTCGAAGTTGGCTTGAACAATGTTCTCGGCCGTGCTGTTGATACTGCTGAGCTGGTCGTTGCCAGCACCCGCATTCAGGTTAAGCACCACGGTACCCGCGGCTGCCCCTGTCAATACCAACAAGTCGGTTTGATTGCCTGCATTGATCGTGTCGATGCTGCTCGCTTCGATCGACATCGTGATCGTGTCTGCGCCATCGCCACCCAGCACCGAGTCATGGCCGTCGCCACCGGTGATGTCGTCATCTCCAGCGCCGCCAAGCAAGGTGTCCACACCGCCGTCGCCCAGCAGCAAGTCGTTACCATCCTCACCCCAGACGTAGTCATCGCCAGCGCCGCCAATCAGCGTGTCGTCACCAGAGCCAACGGCGTCATTCCCGAAACCGCCATACAAGGTGTCATTGAGATCGCCACCGTCCAGGCTGTCGTTACCGCCACGGCCCATCATCATGTCGCTGACTGACATGGAATCACCCGAAGCATCGGCATAGGTGTTGTTGCCAGCCGTACCGAAATACCAGCCTGCGTAGAACAAATTGGGGGATACACCCGCCTGGATGATGATCTTTTGCTCGGTGTCAGAAGACGTGAGCAAGCCATCACCAAAAACCAGCGAGATCTTGTTGATGTTGGCCGTGGGTGAGCTGCCGTAATCGTTGAAAAGCATGAAACCCATCGACCCTGGACTTGCTTGAGTACCCGCACTTGCCCCTGCCAAAATCGTGCCGTAGTCGAGGTAACTGTCGTAGTTAAACCCCATAAACATAGAGAACTCATCACGCCAAATCTCTGGCCGCCATGAACTGGTAGATGGCGTTGAAAAAGTACCCCCACCGTTCAGACTGAACGAGAAGTTCAGGGCCGTCAGTTCTGGCAAGCTGAAACCACCCGATCCATTCGGTGCGTAATTGGTTTTACCCAAGACGGCCGACTCCAGGCTCACAGACAAAATGTCGACGTTTTGATTATCAAACCACCATTGCATGCCCCTGTAAGGAATAAAGTACTCATAGAAGCCGCCTCCGGAAGGGTAATAGTCGCTGGTGTAGGTGTAGTTATCCGCCATCCATCCCGCGTTGTAAGTCGAGCCCGATGACAACAGCGCTGTACCCGCACCATTGGCCACAACGGGTGCCATGGCCGACAATGTGGCAGGCTTGGCCGCATAAGTCAGCACGCCCGAAGTGAGGGTGAGATCCAGTCCACTGCTTGCGCCCGTGTCTTTCAAAATCACATAATTGGCATTGGATCCAGCATCAGACCAACCGATCACATAATCATCGCCCGTCGAATTGGCGGTGAAAGTGCTCCCGTTCCATGTGCCCTGAACAGCACTGATCGTGCTTGTGGCAGACAAAGCGCTCAAATCGATCTGATCTTCCAGCGCATTGGCTTCGATCACATCCATCGCACCGTAATTGGTGCTGCCACTGGTGGTCTGACTCCAGCTGGTGTAAGCAATGGTGTTGACGCCCATGCCGCCATTGATGTAATCCACACCGCCGCCGCCGGTCAGCGTATCGACGTCTGTGCCACCGAGCAAAGTATCGTTCTGCGCTGAACCAATGATGTGGCTGCCCGTACCGAGCGCAGTTGCGTAAATACCCGCGCCCGTCATGGCCGAGGCATCCAAATTTTCAAAGTTGGTTTGCAACACACTTTCAGCAACAGTGTTGATGTCCGTGATCTGGTCATTGCCGGCACCGGCGTCCAGGTTCACCACCACCGTCCCAGCGGCCGCACCGTCCAGCTTGAGCCAGTCGGTTTGGTCACCAGCATCGATGCTGTCAATGCTGCTCGCTGCAACAGACATGGTGATCGTGTCTGCTCCACCACCACCCAGTACCGAGTCATGACCTGCACCACCAGTGATGCTGTCTGCGCCTAAACCACCCAACAAGGTGTCGCCCACAGAAGAGGCCGTTCCCACCAAGGTGTCATTGGCAGCGCCACCGGTCACACTGACAATGGAGTCACTGTCCGCTGAAGCGTCAAAACTGAAAGTATCCGAGCTCAGAGCGCTGGCATCCACTTTCAGCAGATCCGTCGCACCCAGCGTCGTATTCACCAGAGTCAGCGCTTGACCGACAACGGTGCCCCCGCTTTGGTCAGACAACTGCAAAGTCAAAGTGCCACTGACCACAGTGCCATCGAGCATGCTTGACGTCACGGCGTCCGACACGATGAGGGTGTCCGAAACAGCAGGTGAGCTGGTACCTGCATCCGAATTGATGGTCGACAAGCCATCGATCTGCGCATTGGTCATCCGCACGGTTTGATCCGCACCGTCTGCCGCGCCCACAGAATCCTGAGTCATGCCCAAGGTTTCGATGCTGGTGATCGTGTCGTTGGTGAAGTCAACTGCCGCTGCACCACTGCCAGTCACCAAAATGCGGTCGGTATTGCTGCTGCCATCGATCACTTCGCCAGCGTCAGACTCGTCGCTCGCGCTGTTGTAGACGAAGGTGTCATTGCCATCGCCACCCACCAGGCTGTCCGCACCGGCATTACCTTGGATGGTGTCGTTGCCCGAACCACCGTCCAAAGTGTCAGTCAGAGCACTGTTGGTGCCGACAATGGTGTCATGGCCCGCGCCACCGGTCACGCTCACCTTGGAATCGTCCTCTGCGGCGCCATTGAAATTCAGCGTGTCTGATGTCAAACCACTGCCATCGAGTGTGAGCACATCACCGACACCGTCGTCGAGCGTGCCATCCACCAGCGTCAAGGCTTGCGCCACAACGGTGCCACCCGACTGATCGGTCAAGGCCATCGTCAACGTGCCATTGATCGTCGTGCCGTCGAGCATGCCTGACAGCAGGGTGTTGGACACCGTCACCGTATCGCCATTGGCATTGATGGTGGACAGACCATCAACCTGGTTGTTGGTCAGCGTGACTTGTTGGTTGTTGGTTTCTGCCGTACCGGCCAGATCAACAGCCAGCTCCAACGTTTCGATGCTAATAATCGTGTCGTTGGAGAAATTAACTGCAGTGTTTCCACCTGCGACCAAAATGCGGTCGGTGTCATTGCCGCCATTGATCGTTTCACCCGAACCCGTGGCATCGGTGGTGGCACTGTCATACACGAAGGTGTCATCGCCATCATTGCCCAACAGGCTGTCAACACCGGCCTTGCCTTCAATGGTGTCGTTGCCACTGCCACCGGACAAGGTGTCCGTCAAATTGGCGTTCGAGCCCACGATCGAGTCATCACTCACACCACCGGTCACACTCACGCGTGCAGTGGTCTCGGCTGATGCAGCAAAGCTCAAAGTGTCGTTGGTGGTCAGCGTGCTGGCATCCACCTTGAGCAAATCACTGCTGCTGGTCAGGTTACCGTCGACCAAGGTCAATGCCTGCGCTGTTGCGCCAGACTGCTCCGTCAGTTCAACGGTCAATGTGCCATTCACAACGGTGATGCCACCACCCACAACACCATTGCTCAGCATGTCCGAGGTCATGGCGTCAGTGATGATGATCCGGTCAGAAGACCCGGACGTGGTGCCATCGTTGGCATTGATGGAGGACAAAGCATCCACCTGGCCATCGGTCATCTTCACGGTTTGGTCATTGCCATCGGCATTGCCATACACATCCACCGTCATCTCCAGTGTTTCGATGGCCGAAATACTGTCGTTCGAGAAGTCCACGGTCGTGCTGCCACCAGCCACCACGATCGTATCGGTGTTGCTGCCGCCTGCAATCGTTTCGCCAGCGCCGGTTTGGTCGCTGACCGCGCTGTTGTATACAAACACGTCATCGCCGTTGCCACCCGTCAGGCTGTCCACCCCAGCACCACCGGTGAAGGTGTCATTGCCTGCACCGCCCGTGATGGTGTCATTATTGCCAGAACCATCCACCGAGAAATGGCCATTGGTTTCACCCGCACCATTCCAATTCAAGGTGTTCGTGCCGTTCAAACCTGTCGCGTCAATCGTCAATGTCTGACCCGAAGCAACCAAGGCATCGACCGTGACAACCGAGGTCACCGAGTCACCCAAAGTGATGACTTCGATGTTGGTCACATGGTCCAGATCGGACGTGGCTGTGCCATTGTCCGAGAAGGTCAGGTAGTCAAAGCCGCTGCTGCCGTCAATGCTGTCCGTGCCATTGAGCTGGTTGCTCATGATGATGAGGTCATCGCCTCCACCTGCATTGATCGAGTCTGATGTGCCGTTGCCACCATAAATGGTGTCATCACCCGCACCAAACAAAATCGTGATCGAGCGGTCCAGATTGGACGCATCAAAATTGATCGCATCGCCAGCGCCCAGCGCCTGCGCATCCACTGTGACCGCCACAGTGTCTTGGTCAAACAAGCTGCCGTCGCCAATCACATATTGGTAGCTTTGACCAGCAGCCAAGCGAATGGTTTCAAAACGCGTAACGTTGTTCAGATCATCCGTGCTGTTGTCATTGCTGATGGTCAGCAAGTCAATGTCAGCACCGCCGTCCAGTGTGTCGGCCACCGTCACATTGGCACCGCCCACAACCGTGTCGTTGTTGTTGCCTGCATCCACCCAGTCCGTGCCTGCCCCCAGGATGATCAAGTCTGTGCCACTGCCGCTGCTGACCGTGTTGGCACCAGCCCCCGACAACGTGATGCTGTCATTGCCAGCGTTGGTGACGATGCTATCGTTGCCGCCACCATCGATGATGGTGTCATTGCCCGCACCACCCAAAATGGTGATGGAACGAGTCAGGTTCGTTGCGCTGAACGCCAAGGCTTCGGTTGATGTCAGTGCATCACCGTCAATGGTCACACCCGTTGTGTCTGCGTCGAAAGCAGACGCGTCGCTGATGGTGTAGCTGAAGTTAGCACCCAGGCCCGACAACAACTCAACCGTCTCAACTTGTGTGACGTTATCCAGGTCGGTGAGCGCATTGGACTGTGTCACCGTCAATTTATCGATGTCCGCACCACCGATGATGGTGTCATTGACCGTTTGGTACAGGGTTTGCACGATCAAGTCGTTGCCGCCGCCTGCGTCTATCGAGTCCGAGCCCGAATAGGTTGCAATGGCGCCGCCTGACATGGTGTCGTTGCCAATGCCGCCCTCCAGGGTGTCATTGCCCGCACCGCCTGTGATGGAGTCATTGCCATCCAGGAAGCCGTTGTCCAGCACCTTGAGCTCATAGGACGATGTTGATGCGCCACCAACAATGGTGACATCATGGGTCAAATTGACTGTGGGTGTGATGGTGAGGGTGTTGTCCTCGCTGCCATTGCCATCGGCGTCCACACCGGCATAAATGCCGTTGGCCAAAGTCAATGAATACGCCGCATCCACGGCCAACTCGATCACCTCAACACCGGTGACGCTGCCACTCAACTGAGCGCTGGAATAAGTCCCGGTTGCAGGACTGGTGACAGGCGCTGTTGATGGACCGCTGACCGATACTTGTGACAGTTTCAAACGGTCCACAGTCGACGCGTTGGAGCCACCCGAAATGGTTTCGCCAGCAGCAAAATCAGATACGCTGGTGACCACGAAGGTGTCACCACCCGCGCTGCCAGACAAATTGTCCTGCCCTGCACCGCCTTCGATGGTGTCGTTACCGGTGCCGCCATCGATGGTGTCATTGGCATTCAAGCCATTGATCACATCATGGCCTTGGGCACCAATGATCGAATCTGCACCTTGGTAGCCAGTGACAGTGAAGCCTTCGGATTGGGCATGAATGTCAATCGTGACCCCCACAGGCACCCAATCTGCATTGGCATAGGTGGATGCGGTATAGCCCGATCCGCCGCTACCGGCGATGATCGAAGTGGCTTTACCACCCGATACCACCACTTTCCAGCCAGTAGCGCCTGATTCACTGCTAGTGGTGTCGTCGCTCAACGTCAGGTCATAAGTGCCATCTGCAATTTTTGCACCGGAATCCAGGATGTTGACAGCCGTCACCGCCCCACCACTGACCGTCACCGACAAACCTGGGCCCATCGGAGGTTTGACACTGATCATTTCAATGCTCAGGATCTGACCATCGCTGGCGTTGTTCAAGTGCAACGAGGTCGACTCGAGCATCAGGGTGTCCCTACCCGCTCCGCCATCCACGGTTGCAGTGCTGGGGCCATTGTCAATCACCGAGAATGTGTTGGACCGTGTCTCAATCACCATCTCGCCGTCGCCATCCACATCGTTGTAGAGGGTGGCGTAATAGATCACGCGGCGATCTTGATACTCGAAGGTGTTGTCCATCGACAGAGGATTCAGGGCGCCAGTAACGGTGCTGTAATCCGTCTGAATGATCAGCTGCCCCAACACTCGGGTGTCGCTGATTTCAAAACTTGTTGCTCCAGCGCCCAGAAAGGCGGTCCCCACCACGCCGTTTTCAGGCGAGTTGCTGTCAAACAATTCCACCTTGTTGACCGTTGTCGTGGCGGTTCTGCCTGGATCGATGCTGGCAATAGAGCCCAAGACCTTCAGATAAGGTGATTGCGTATATGCCAGCAGCGGAACGTTCGCGGTGTATGTAGGCCCACTGTTTTCAATCACTTGGGTGATGGTGGGTTTCTTCAACACAACCGCCGCATCAGCGCGCTGGTTGTACGGATCGTAGTTGGAGTCGTAGACCACAAAGTCGGATGCGCTGCGGAACCCAGACAGTTCTGCGACTTTCATCGCTTCGTGGTTTTCAATCAGGTGATCTTGCGAGGTCACCAGGTAAACAAATGTCTCGGTTGTTGAATAGACCACAAAGTAGCCAAAAATACCGTCACCTGTATCGCCTGTATTCCAATAGCCCGGATTGAGCTCCAAGGCTGCTGTAAAGCCATCATTCTTATAGGCTTGGGGAAAGAAATCCAGAAACCTCAAATTGTCTTCTGAAGAAAGCGAACTGCCCGTTGCGGCTGTCGTGACGGGGCGTTCAGGGTTATTCAGTACATAGACATAGTTGGATGTGAAGCTTGCCCCGCCAGGGGTCAAGTCATAAACCGGATTGATGTGCGGCACAGACCCCAGCGAGGTGTTGCCAAGGTCCGAGTAAATTTTGCCGGCCGTCAGCAACGTACCTGTTGCGATGAGGGGGGCGCCCAAAGCTGGGCCGATAAAGGGAATGAAGCACAGTCCAATGCCGATGCCAATCGAGACGATACCTGAAACATAAGTGGTGACGTCTGCCGACAAGTCCATGGAATAGGACTGATCGTTGGTGTAAGGCTGTGAGCCGTAAGCATTCGACAGATACGACTTGTAGGTCAACCCATACAAAAAGTCGATACCCTGGCTGTATCCGCTACCGTGTGTGTAGTTGTAGCCAGAAGAACTGGCGTCGTAGATCGCCATCGACCGGCCAGAATTGCCGCCAAAAGCGTCCACAATGTTTTTGGCCAGATAAAACTTGTCTGAGCCTGATCCTGAGCCGCTGTCATTGAAGTCAGACACATACTGTTTGCCCGAACGCGTATCCAGGAAGGCACGGTCATTGCCGCCTTCACTCAGGTTCAACAAATTTCGGCCTTCATTGCCGTAGATGTAGTCATTGCCGGCGCTGCCATAGACGGTGTCATCCCCGCCCTGACCACGCGCGATGATCAGACCGTTGTTGACCACCGAGATATCCGAACCTTCGTTCTTGATGCTCTGCAAATCTCGACTTGTCTGGTTGTCGTAAACGTATTGCAGAGACTGGGTGCTGTCCCAGTTGTCATTACCACGCGCATTGTCGCCGTCTTGGTTGACGGTCACCACGGAAGAATAATCACGCAAATCCAAGGTGTTGTTGCCGGCCATGCCGCTCACACCATACAAACCAGAGATCACCGCCACGCCGTTGCTGAGCACCTCCAAGGTATCGGTACCTGCATGCCAATCTGTAATTCGGTCAGCGGCATAGCCCAGTTCGGCTTCGCCACCGTTGTAACCGCCCCAAGTATTGCTGCCAGTCACGGCACCACTGGTGTTGGTGTTGCCAACACCAAAGAAATCTGCACCGGCTCCGCCAGTGATCTGATTGCCGGTATCACCTGTCAATTGGTTGTAATAACCTTGTCCACCAAAAATGTAGTCATTACCAGAGCCACCTGTCAGGATGTCGTTACCACCGAAGCCATAAATGGCCACACGGTCAACGGCTGTGGCTGTATTGCTGGAATAGCTTTTGCCATCAACAGCCGCTGTTCCCAAATACACATCATTGAAGGTGTTGTAAGAGCCCGATGCCACGTTGAAGGCATACAAACGGAGTTGACCATCAATGTAGTTCGCTTGCTCACCCAAGATCAGATCATGTGTGCCGTTACGATTGGTCCCTGCAACAGCCAATGAAGTAGCACCCGCTACTTTTGTATCACTGACCGCACTGTACCGACCCCTGACTGCGTCATAAATGGTGGCTTCGCCAGTCCAGATATTGTCTGATGTGTAGCGGATGTAGTTGAAGTAAGCGAGGTTGAACGAATCACTGAAATAGGTATTGACCCCGCTCTCGTAACTGCGCAAGTCAATGTTGACATCCAGGTATTTGAGCCCAGCCGTCGGGATCACGTTGCCGGGCGCTGGTTCCTCAGTCCCGCCCGTGCGGGCATTCTTCATAAAGAACTTTTCAACTTCACCATAGTTCATGGTGTTGTTGTTGTTGTTCCATGTGACCGTGCCACCTTCAAGACGAATTCGGTTGCCAGAGAACAGGCTGTAGGCATCGATCTGACCATCGCCACGTCGAATCAAGGTCCAATACTGTGTACCCGGAATATCCGGGTTATCGTTCAGATTAACGGTGTCCCATCCACTGCCCTGGAACAGGGTGGAATCGCGTGCGGCATCCCAGTAATTCAAGGTGTGGTTACCCACATTCATGCTCAGGGATATCAAGGAGCCATCGGTCGTAAAGGCGTCTTTGCTCACCACCTCCAATGAAATGTTTTTATCCAGAGGCGCGTCGATGTACTCGACGCCTTTGAGGTTGAGTCTGAAATGCCCCGTGTTGGTGATCGTGTTGGAAAGCGTCAACCAGTCTTCATCGCGTGCCAGCGAAAAAGATGCGTTCAGACCCATGTCCACATAGCCAATGGATGTCCAGCCGCCAAACAAGAGACTGTTGATGCGCCAGTGGTTGTTGACATAAGAACCATCGCTGCTTTGCAAATACAACCAAGCAGAGTCCAGCGTGCCATCTCCGGTGAACGCCCAATAGTAATCTTGTCCTTGTACAACTGACATATTCATTCCTCAAAAGCAAAAAACTCCGGATGCGGATTGACCCGCATCCGGAGGTGCACAACTTCTACGCTTAGATGAAGTTCTGGCTGGTCACGTTATTAGCGCCCACACCCGTCAAGATGCCGATCAACTCCACAGTGTCCAAGTCATTTCCGTTGGTTGCGCCGTTCACATCCGCAAAGTCGAATCCATCACCCTCTGTGGCTGTAGCCGCATAGATGAATGCATTGGCAGAAGCACCGGTACCGTCGTACACAACCACGTAATAGTTACCATCCTGAACGTTGTTCAGTTGGTCCATCATCGTGGCCATGGACAACAAAGCGTATGGATCAGATTGCTGGAACTGGTTGGCGTTGAGCTCAATCACCGAGTAGTTAGACAGACCCGCCAAGTTGTTGAATGTCAAATCAACGTTGTTGGCAAAACCACCAATCACCACAGCCGATGCGCCATCCATGAACTCGATCTGATCACCACCATCACCAACTTGGAAATCAGAAACTGTCAAGGCATCCGTTCCAACACGTGAAGTGACGGTTGCATCGGTTGCAGCCCATTCAGCCAAAGTCTGATTCAAAGTGGCTTTGTTGATCGCCGATGTAGCTGGCACCGAAGCCCCACCCGCACCGCCGATACTCGCATTGAGGATCTGGAGCGTGTCTTTGCCACCAGCACTCAGGTCCAGCGTCAAGGAACCACGTTGATCATCGTTAGAGTAAGTGATGATCGTGTCGTTGCCTGATCCGCCGACCACGGTCGAAACACCGTTACCACCGTTATAGGCTTCGTTACCGAGCGTCAAACTGTTGATGCCATCAGCCAAGACCAGTTTCTCGACCGTTTCCACGTTCGTGAAATCAGCATCGACCAATGTGCCAACTGTCAAGAACTGCAAGGTATCGGTATCGCTGCCACCAATGATGAAATCATTGGAAGTCAACTCATCGAGCTCGATCTTGATGATGTCATTACCAGCACCACCCAACACCGAAACGTTGACGGTTTCTGTGTCGTTGGTGTTCGTACCGACCGTGATGTCATCGTTGCCTGCACCGCCATTCAACGTATCAGCACCGCCTCCACCGACGATACTGTCCGCAGCATCACCACCAGTAATGCTGTCATTACCGACACCGGCAATGATCGTTGAAGAACCTGTCGCGTATCCAGAAATATTGAATCCTTCAGTTTGATCTGAAAGAACCAAAGTCAGTCCAGAAGCGGTCAGCGCTACGTTCTCTATGTTGACAATCTGACCATCCTCGATGTCGTTAAAGTTGGCACCGACCTGCAACAAATCGCGTGTCGTGTGCGAACCACCGTCCAACAAAACATCTGTTTCATCACCCACGATCGTGTCATCTCCAGAGCCTGCCACGATCGAATCAGAACCAGCATCACCAGTGATTGAGTCGTCACCAGCACCCGTTTGAATCGTATCGTTACCAGCACCACCGATGATCGTGTCTGCTCCATCCAGGAAAGTGTTGTCCTCAATCACCAATTCGTGATTGCTTTCCGTCGAACCAGCAGTCACGCTGATACCAAAGGTTGTGTTGACCAAAGACTTCACAGTAATGGTGTTGTCTTCAATTTCATCACCGTCTGCATCTGCACCGACATAAGTCAAGTTATCAAACGTCAGACTAAAACCCGCTGCGGCATGATTCAGCGCAACGATTTCAATTTGAGTCACCGTTGGGCTCAACTTGCCAGCAGCGTATGTAGCGGCTTGATCCAATCGAAGGGTATCAATACCGGCTCCACCTGTCAGTGTTTCCTCATCATTGAAATTGGCAGCCGATCCAGCAACGATGGTGTCGTTGCCAACACCTGTACTCACTGAATTGATTCCACCGCCGACGGTGATGACATCAGCCCCCGCATTGGTCGTCACGGTCACGCTTTGTGCTGTGCCACCAATGTCGATCGTCGAGGCCGTGCCAGCTGTCGCCGTCACTGTACGAACACCTGCGTTGTCCGATGCCGTCGCCAGCGTCACGTTCTGTGCGCCTGTGCCCGTCATCAACAAGGTCTCCACCGACGTCACGTTCGTGAAGTAAGCATCCACCACTGTCGCATCGTCCGTCACCTGGATCGTGTCTGCACCTGCACCACCAGCAACTGTGTCATCCGCGTCGAAGTTGGCCGACAGGAATTTCACCAAGTCATCGTTTGCGCCTGCATCGATGCTGTCGTTGCCCGTGCCCGCTGCAATCGTGTCGTTGCCATCACCTGTAGAGACCACGTTGTTGCCGTTGCCCGACAAGGTCACGCTGTCTGCACCTGCGTTGGTCACGATGCTGTCGTCGCCTGCACCGTCCACGATCGTGTCGTTGCCTGCACCACTCAAAATCGTGATCGCGCGGGTCAGGTTCGTGGCGCTGAAGTTCAACGCCTCTGTCGCATCCAACGCGTCTGCATCGATCGTCACACCTGTAGCGTCACCGTCGAAGGCCGAGCTATCAGTGATCGTGTATGCAAAGTTATTGCCCACGCCCGACAACAGCTCAATCGTCTCAACGTTCGTCACGTTGTCCAGATCTGTTACAGCGTTGTCCGCTGTGATCGTCAACTTGTCAGCATCTGCACCACCGTTGATGGTGTCGGCCACTGTCAAGTTGCCGTTGGCCTGGATCAGGTCTGCGCCCGCATTGGCGTTGACACTGTCTGTGCCCGTGCCCAATGTGATCGTGTCTGCACCCGTGCCCGCGTCCAGCGTATTCGTGCCAGCGTTGAGCGTGATCACGTCATCGTTTGCGCCTGCATCGATGCTGTCGTTGCCCGTGCCCGCTGCAATCGTGTCGTTGCCATCACCTGTAGAGACCACGTTGTTGCCGTTGCCCGACAAGGTCACGCTGTCTGCACCGAGACCAGTCGTGATGGTGTCGTTGCCAGTGCCGTCAACCACAACGTCATTACCATCACCTGCATCGACAACATTGGCGCCGTTACCGGTCACGATGCTGTCATCACCAGCAGCCGAATTGATGGTGTCATCACCTGCACCGCCTGTGATGGTGTCGTTGCCTGCGCCGCCGATGATGCTGTATTTACCACCGTTTTCGGCAGATCCGTTCCAAGTCAAGCTGTGTGAAGAAGTCAATGCGGAGGCATTGATTGTCACAGTGGCACCACTGGCCACCAAACTATCAACAGCAATGATGTTGCTGATCACGTCACCCAGGATGATGGTTTCGAAACCGCTGACATGATCAAGGTCGTCTGTACCTGTCTGGTCGTCTGTAAAACTCAGCGTATCGCTGCCAATGCCGCCGACAACTGTGTCAAACGAGTTGAAATTAGCGCCAGCCACAATGCTGTCGTTGCCGTCACCCAAATCAATGCTGTCGTTGCCAACACCTAACACCACTGTGTCATTGCCATTACCGGCCACAACCACGTTGTTGCCATCACCCGAAGCAATCGAATCATCGCCGTTGTTGCCATAGATCGTGTCGTTGGCAATACCCGCAATGATGGTGTCTGCCCCAGACGAGCCGTTGATCGTCAAGGCTTCTGTCTGGTCAGCCAAGTTGACTGTCAGGCCAGATGTGGTGAGTGTGACTTCTTCGATGTTGGCAATCTGCGCGTTGCTGATGTCATTGAAGTTGGCACCAATCTGCAACAAGTCGCGAGTTGTGTGATCGCCACCGTCCAACAGCACATCGGACTGATCGCCCACGATGGTGTCGTTACCGTTGCCAGCCATGATGCTGTCAGCACCGCCGCCGCCAGTAAGGCTGTTGTCGCCTGTTCCACCGATGATGGTGTCGTTGCCGCTACCGCCAACGACTGTTCCGGTTGTGACGCCTGAGCCAAAGAAAATGTTGAATCCTTCGGTCTGCAACGACAAGTCGTTAGTCACCCCACCCGAACGGACTTCAATGTTTTCAACATTGACCAATTTATTGTCAGCAAGACCACTGATACCGTAAACACCCATGGTGTCGGTACCTTCGCCACCGTCAACCGAGCCAATGCCGTTACCTGCATAAATGTAGTCGGTGCCCGTACCCGCAGACACTGTGTCCGCGCCAGTTTGTGCGTCGATGGTGTCATTGCCGTCGTTGGTGCTGATCAGGTCTGCACCGCCGTTGCCGTTGACGTAGTCATCGCCAGAACTTGTGGTGATGGTGTCTGCGCCGGAGCCTGTGCTCACGCTGACGCTGGTCGGGTTGACTGTGTCAGCGTTGATGGTGAGGTCGCCTGTGGCAGTTCCAGCGCTGACGTCCGCTTTGAGGTTGTTCACCGTCATGTTGGCAGCGCCAACCAGAGTCACGCTGTTGTTGTCCAACGTGTTGTTGGCATCGATCGTGACGGTATCGCCCGCATCGACACCGTTGACGGTGACGTTGCCAGTTGATGTACCGGTGATGAAGAATGCCTCGCCTGCAGCAGAGTCTGTCGCAGTGGTGGCGTTGAGTGTGCTGGTGCTCGTGGCATTCAACGTGGCTGCCAGAGCAGTCACGCTGTAAGCGCCCGCACCCAACAAGTTGATGGTGTCATCACTGTCGAACAAGCCATTGGCCACGGTCATGGCGGTGGCGCTTGCAATGCTCACGTCGCGGCCTGTTGCAGCGTCGTCATCCAACGTCACCAGGTTGGTGCCGGTGGCCGTGTTGGTCATGTCACCCAACAAGTTGGTCACGGTGATGTTGCTGTTGCCACTGGTGGTCAACAGAGTGCCATCGGCCAAGTCTTCAGCGTTGATGCTGATGGTGTCCGATGCTGCGTTGCCGTTCACCGTGGTTGCGGCAGAACCTGTGATCACACTGATGGCGTTGTCGGTGGCATCGCCTGTGCTGGCGATGTTGACCGTGCCAGTGGAGCTAGATGCGTTCACGTCTGCCACGACGCTGTTGAGCGTCTTGGCACCAGCGCCGGCCAAACGGATCAGGTCGTCGTTGTCAAAGCTGCCGTTATTGACGGTGATGGTGGTGGAGCTGGAGATGGTGGTGTTCACCACGCCAGCGCCAGGTGCATCGTCGCGCAGGGTGACCGTGTTGGTGCCTGTGCCAGAGTTGCTCAGGTTCGCCGTCAAGTTGGTGATGGCAAGGTTACCGCTTCCCAAGGTGGTCAGGGTCTTGCCATCGGCCATTTGATCTGCGTTGACCGATGCCGTTTTACCGGAGACGTTGCTGGCCACCTGAACGTTGTCTGAGCCGGTGATGATGTTCACATCGTCCACCGAGATCACGTCAAGGTTGCCCGTCTGTGTGGAGGCATTGACATCAGCCACCAGGCCGGTCACGTAAACCTTGCCTGCGCCAGCAATGTTGAGCGTATCGCCATCCACAAACGTGCCGTTGTCGATGGTCAATGTGCCTGTCACAGCGTTGTTGGTCACATTGATGACGTCATTGGTCTCGGTGTGGGCCATGGTGGCCAACACGGTACCTGTAGCGCTGTTCACCAAGTCGGCCTTGAGACCGATGACGTTGAAGCTGCCTGTACCTACAGTAGAGATCACGTCATTGCTGGTGAAATCGTTGTGCAACTGCAGGGTGATGGCTGCATTGTTGGTGATGGTGGTGGCACCCGTTGCGCCATCATCGTCCAGCCACACTTCAACACTGCCCGTGGCCGTGTTGGTCATGTCGCCCAGCAAATTGGTCACACTGAACGAGCCAGCGCCCGAGGTGCTCAGCAAGTTACCGTCAATCAGTGCTTCTGCATTGACGTTGGCTGTCTTGCCGGTGATTTCACTGATCGTGGTGTTGTTCGTACCGGTCTCGATGCTGACTGTGTCAACGGCCGAGATATTGACGGTGCCGGACACAAAGTGTGTGCCGTCTGTGTAGCCATCCACGTTGGCCACGAGACCTGTGATGGTGTAGTTGCCAGCACCTTGGATGCGCAAGGTGTCCTGGTCACGCAAACTGCCGTTGGCCACGGTGATGGCTGTGGAGCTTACCAAAGTCACGTCGACACCTGGCAGGTAGGCTGGGCCGCCCAGGTCATTGCTGCCCATGGTCACAGTGGCGCCGCCAACGGCCGAGTTATCCAAGTCGGCAACCAGGTTGCTGATGACCACGCTGCCTGTGCCGTCGGTGGTCAACAGGCTGGTAGTTGTCGGCAAGATGCCGTTGTTGGCATCGCGCATCAATTCAGCATTGATAGCAGTCGAACCACCGTTGCTGGTGACATGGGTATTGCCTGTGCCGGTGGTGATGGTGTTACCGCCATTGCTGGTCACGGTCAAATCGCCAGTGGTTTGCGAGGCATCCAGATCGCCGCTCAAACCAGTCACAACGAATTGAGCCGAGCCCACCAGCTTGAGCGTCTTGCCCGCTGGCAACGCCGATGCATTTACCGTGATGGTGTCACCGGAGACATAACTTTCAATGGTGACGGTGCTGTTTTCATCCGGGTCCACCAGCGTGACACTGATGGCGTTGTCGCCTGAATCATCTTGGAAGACATAACGCTCAACGTCTTTGTCCGTCGTGATGGTGGCGATGTTGCCTGTCCAAATTTGGATGGTGTCGTTGGTGTTTGAGTCGCTTCCGCTGATGTCACCCAGTGCGTCGTACTGAGACTCGGTCAGAGACTGTGTGGTTCCATCATTGTTGACCAACAATTGTGTACCAGCAGTATTCAGACCAACGCCACCGTTCATGCCCACAAGGTTGTTGCTGCCATAGACCGAGATCGTGTCCACATTGGTCACATCACCCGTCAGGTAAAGCGAGTTGATCACGATCGTATCGGTGCCTACGCCGCCGTAGACCGATTCATGGCCCGCCGCCAGCGTGACGGTGCTGCCCTGGACGCCTGCATAGAAGCGATCAAAGTTTTCCAGACGGATATCGTCCAGACGAGCATCGGAGATACCAACCAGTTTGCCGCCGTTGATGGCATCGACCGAAGAGCTGATGAAGCTGAATGTGACTGCGCTGGTCAGTTCGCCGCGTGCATCGATGGTGTCGGTACTGAAAGGGTTGCCCTTGATGACGCGCACGCCCGCATCGTATGCAGACGTTGCATTGCCATACAGCACCACATCGGTCGGGCTGGACGTTGTGTCGAAATCGCCGTCTTCAGTGCGGACGGTGAAGCTCGAAGGTGCGCGGTAGAAGCTTGGAGCATCACCAGCGAAATTGGCCAGTGACGGAACGCCATTGACGACGTCTTCCAACTTGATGACCAAGTCTTCATTGGCTTGGTAACCCGACCAAAGGCCGCCGGCGTTGATCACCAAATAGGTGCCTGCGGCTGAGCCGTAGGCAAAGACCAGTTTGACCACGTCGGACTTCATGTCGCGCAAGTGGCCGGTGGAGTTGAGTGCGAACTCGATATCGGAGGACAAGGTACCGATGTTCGCATTCAAGCCCATGGTGGGGGCGTTGGCATCGCTGGCCAGAACACCCACCACGGCATAGGACATGCCAGCCGTGCGGTTCGGCAGAACGATCACGTCGCCGCTGCCGGATGCGAAGTTGATGCCATGGATCACGTCGTAACCCAAACCACCCGCGACCAATGGGTCTGCTGTGGATTCAGAGTCATCGTTGTAGATGATGCGATTGACGCCGCTGCCCAGGGTGATGTCATCCGCACCCATGCCACCGATGACGGTGTCGTTGCCTGCACCCAGGTCAATGGTGTCATTGCCACCACCAGTGTAGACCGAGTCGTTGCCGCCACCAGATTGAATCAAGTCGGCGCCGCTGTTGATATCGGTTTCGATGTTGTCGTTTCCATCACCGGTCACAACTGTGTTCAGGCCCGTGCCTGCGCTGATGAAGTTATTGCCGTCAGCAGCGACGATGTAGTCATTGCCGATGCCGGATGTGACTGTGTTGTCACCCGTTCCTGCATCCACCTGGTTGTTACCGTTGCCAGCGACGACTGAATCGTTACCACTGCCACTGTTGATGGTGTCAGCCTGCTCACCACCAATGATGGTGTCGCCAAAATTGCCGCCAGTGATGCTGAAACGGCCATCGGTCTCTGCCGATCCGTTCCAATCCAGGGTGTGGTTGGCTGTTGTCAATGCGCTGGCATCGACTTCCAACACTTGGCCGTTGCCCACCAGCGCATCGACCGTGGTGATGGCTGTGGTCTGGTCGCCCAAAACGATTTTCTCGACACCTGTTACATGGTCCAGGTCCGTACGGTTGTTGGTGTCGTCGGTAAAGCGCAATTCGTCATAACCCACGTCACCTTGAACGGTGTCGTTGGCGGTCATGGATGTGCCCATGAGGATCAGGTCGTCGTCTGCACCTGCATTGATCGAGTCATTGCCAGCGTACGAAATCAGTGTGTCATTGCCTGCACCCGCGATCAGAGTGTCATTGCCAGCACCGGTGTAAATCGAGTCAGCAGCTGCAGTACCGAGCACGTTGTAGTGGCCGTCGGTTTCTGCAGATGCGTCCAGCACCAAGTTGTGGCCCGAAGTCAGGCTGTTGGCGTTGATGGTGAGCGTTGCACCCGAAGCCACCACAGCGTTACTGGCGGTGATGCGCGTGTCGGCATCGCCCAAGTTGATGGTGTCAATGCCTGTGACGTTGCTCAGTTCGTTGACGTCGTTGTTGGCGTCGGTGTAGTTCAGCACATCATTCGCACCGGCATCACCTGTGATGACGTCAGCTGAAGTCAGCGTTGTACCGAAATTGACCACGTCAGCGCCTGTGCCCAAGAGCACGGACTCATTGCCACCGCTGCTGGTGAAAGTGTCATCACCTGCGCCCAAATCAACGGTGTCGTTGCCATCGACATCGGTGTCTTCGACCGTGTCATCATCGTTGCCAGTAGAAATCGAGTCGTTACCGCCGCTGGTCAAGACCCAGTCGTTACCGGCTCCGGTCACGATGGTGTCGTTGCCAGAACCTGCGTTTTCTACGCGGTCTGCACCCGCGCCTGTGTTGATGCTGTCATTGCCACCAGTGGTGTACACGGTGTCATCACCGCTACCCGTGACGATGGTGTCATCACCTTGGCTGCCACGGATCAAGTTATTGCCGTTTTCTGCTGCGATGTTGAACTTACCATCCGACTCCAGAGAGCCATCCCAGCGAAGCACACGGTTCGATTCAGACCCACTGAATGACACATTCAGAGTTTCACCAGAAGCAACCAAGCTGTTGACGGTAGCCACATACGTATCACCGCCGAGCAGAATGTTGTCGATGCCAGTGACGTTGTTGAGATCGTTGGTGGCCGAATTGCTGTCCGTGAAGCTCAAGTTATCTGTGCCTGCGCCACCGGCGATGGTGTCGTTCGCAGTGAGCGTTGTGCCCATTGCAATAGAGTCGTTGCCGTTACCGCCATCGATGCTGACCTGACCGCCACCAACGTTGATGGTGTCATTGCCATCGTTGCCGATCACTGTGTTGTTGCCTGTGCCTGTCGTGACGACATCATCACCATAGTTGGCATTGACCAGATTGGCACCAGAGCCGGTCACGATGGTGTCCACACCACCTGTGCCGTTGATGGTCATGCCTTCGGATTGACCACCCAAGTTGAGTGTTTTTCCCGAGGCAATCAGAGTCACCTCTTCAACATCAACCAACAGGGCATCATTGGCGCCGTCGTTGAAGTTGTTGGTGATCAGTACGGTGTCAGTGCCGTCGCCACCGTCAAGCTTGACATCATTGTCCGCGCCCACAATGCTGTCATCGCCTGAACCCCCCAAGAGACTATCCGCACCTTCACCTGCGTTGATCGCGTCATTGCCAGCACCGCCATTGAGCGTGTCTGCACCCGTGCCGCCGATCAATGTGTCATTGCCAGAACCGGTTGTAATGTTCGATGCGCCAGATGCGAAGCCCTGGATTGAAATGTCTTCAGTCTGGCTGGCCAAATTGACCGTCAAACCATCTGCGGTCAAGTCATAGTTTTCGAAACCTGTGACCTGATCGGTCGAACTGTCGTCAAAGTTGCTGCCAAAGCGCAGGGTGTCGGTATCGTCGCCGCCGTCCAGCGTGTCGCCTTGACCCGCTTCAACCACGTCGTTGCCTTTACCGGCATTGACCACATCTGAGCCAGCGCCTGTATCGATGGTGTCGTTGCCGTCGCCGGCATTCACCACATCAGTGCCTTCACCTGTCAAGATCGAATCATTGCCCTTGCCTGCATCGACGCTGTCGTTGCCGCCATCGGTATTGATCAAGTCTGCGCCATCGCCACCGATCACGGTGTCGGCACCATCGGCCAGCAACACGGTGTCGCCCGCATTGGACTGATTGACGCGGAAACTTTCACCCAACTGGTTGGTCAAATCGATGCCTACGGCGCCACCGTTGCCAGCGACCGTGATGATCTCAACACCTTCCAATGCGTTGTTGTCATCGACAGGTGCGTATGTTGTGCTGATCACCAAGGTGTCATCGCCAGCATTGCCCTGGATGTTGTCGTTGTTCTGGGCACCATAGATGGTGTCATTACCCAAACCAGCATCTATGCTGTCAATGCCAGCACCTGCGTTGATCGAATCATCGCCCGCGCCTGCGTCAATCGTGTCGTTGCCAGAACCGGCCAACACGATGTCATCGCCGTCGCCAGCCTTGATGGTGTTGTTACCCTCACCAGCATCAATGGAGTCGTTAGCGTTACCGCCGCCTGCGTCAATGGAGTCATCACCGAGGCCGGTCAACAATGTGTCTGCATAGTCAGAGCCATATACAGTGTCATGACCCGAACCAGTGGTCAACTTGACCCCAGTGGCGTAACCTTCCAACGAAATGATGCTGCTGCCATAGGCACCGCTGACGGTGACTTCGCGCACGCCTGCGTTTTCGGAGTTCTGGCTCAGTGTCAGGTCAATTGCGCCTGTGGCGGCCTGGTACTCCATCAGCTCAACATTGCTGATATTTGCAAATGCCGTGTCGTTATCGTTCAGATCTGCGCCGTTTGGAACTGCTGTAATGGTCAGCTTGTTGACCTCAGAACCGCTGTGCATGGTCACATTACCGGCCAAGAAATTGGTCCATGTGACGGACTGATCCGACTCAATCGTGTAGTTAGCCGACGACGTTGCCGCGTTGGCATTGCCGTTGGCATCTGCAACGCCGCTGGCGGCCAAAGTAATGAGGTTGGTGGCCGAGTTGATGTTGGCATCCGCTGTGAACGTAGCCGTCCAGGTCACGCCACCGTCAGATGTACCGACTGGCGAGAGCGTGCCTGCGCTGATGCTCAAGTCAGCATTGGTGAATCCAGAAACGGCCTCACTGAAGGTGAAGGTCACTGATGTGCTTGCGCCGGCGATCAAAGCCGCATCAGCCAATGCAATATTCACCGTTGGAGCCTTCGTGTCCACCACTTGAACCGACTGGCTCGCAGCAGTGTTGGCGTTGCTTTGTGCATCAACAGCCTTGCTGGCTGCCACATCCACTGTGACGTTGCCTTCAAAACCTTCAGTGGGTGTCACCACCAAGGTGTACACGGTCGAACTCACAGCCGTGAATGCGCCCTTGGTGCCATTGTTCACAGTGACATCATCGGCCACAAAACCCGTCACCGCTTCGCTGAACGTGAAGGTGTAGGTGATGCTACCGCCTGCAATGTTGCCCGTAGCGCCCTCATCGTCCGTGATGACAACCGTTGGAGCCTTCGTGTCCACCACTTGAACCGACTGGCTCGCAGCAGTGTTGGCGTTGCTTTGTGCA
>JACCDH010380377.1_pt1 | contig 57235 bp, 55 predicted proteins | sample 7442481 | NCBI WGS metagenome assembly JACCDH01 (sample SAMN15323433, study PRJNA562643) | freshwater metagenome | isolation source: river surface water | place: USA:Blue River Watershed | collected 2017-08-15
CATCTTTAAAAGATGTTTGAGGTGCTTCTGATGGTTCAGGAACATCATCTTTAAAAGATGTTTGAGGTGCTTCTGATGGTTCAGGAACATCATCTTTAAAAGATGTTTGAGGTGCTTCTGATGGTTCAGGAATATCATCTTTAAAAGATGTTTGAGGTGCTTCTGATGGTTCAGGAATATCATCTTTTAATTTTTTTTTTGATGTAGGTCTTTTAGTATGAAGATGAGAAGTAGGAACTATAGTTGGAGTTAATGTATGATGAATAGTTGGAGTTAATGTATGATGATTATGATGAACTGTAGGAGAGATAGTTGGAGTTAATGTATGATGATTATGATGAACTGTAGGAGAGATAGTTGGGGTAGATGAAGGATGATGATGATTTAATTGAGTAGGGGATGAAGTAGGTACATAAGTTTTTGTTTTTTTTTGATGTTTTTTGGAATTTTCCATAGTATCATCTACTTTATTTGGTTTTTTATGATTTGCATCCATATTTATTTCTTTATATTCTAGTACGATTTTTTTTATATTAAATTTCATTTATAAAAAAAATTCTTAAATGTGTTAATTATAAAAATGATATAATTTTTATGGAAAAAAAATTAATCACTGTAATATCCGTAAGAATCATTATCAGAAGGATATTGATTTTTTTCAAATGTATCAATTAATACATGAGATGGTTTATTTATCAAAACACATTGAATATTTGGATAAAATAATTTTATCTTTTTCAGATGAACTAATTGTTCATAAGGAATAGTTTTCGTAAAACTAGTACCAAATTGTAAATATTTTATATTTTCATGAAGAACATTAACTAAAGAATGATTAAAAGAATCTCCAGTAGATAAATGTATCAATGATTTTGGTAAAACATTTGGACGTAATGGTAATGAATATGAATTACCTAAATTTAAGTATCTTAATTTTTTAGGTAGAGCATTTTCATGAATTTCATGATTAAAATCACTATGAAAACTTAAATTTTTTAATTTGTTTGGAAATAAACCTTTAATAATAGGTTGATAAAACTTTTCAATTTTTAATTTTTCCAAATGATAATTAAAAAAACCAACAGGAAAGTTAGTATGATTACCATAAATAGATAATTCTTTTAATTTTTTAGGAAGTGTTCCTTTTACTAGAATCTCTTTTTTATTCCATTGATTTAAATAAATTTTAAAAACCTCAAGATTTGAGGGTAAAACATCAGGTTGAATAATATGTGGATAGTCGTATGTATCCTTAAATAATTCAATTGTTTTCAAATGAATGGGCAAAACATCTTTTTCTAAAGGAAAAGTATAATATGTTAATACTAATTTTTTTAAATTAGGTGGTAAAATATTTTTTTCCAATTCAAAAGAATAATTTGATTGAATATTTAATTCAACCAAATTGTATGGAAGATGAAAAGGTTTTAAAGGACTTTTTGTGATCCTTAAAATATTTAAAACTTCAACTGAATCCGGAAGATGAAAATGAAAATCATCCAATTCATAATTCAAATCAAGTTTTTTCAATTTATTATATTTTAAATAAAAATTTTCACCTAATTTTTGATGTTTATTCGGTTTTACATTATATTCATCTATATTGGAATGTAAATTGAATAGAATAGGTTTTTCATAAACATCATGAATACTAAAGTGTTTAAGGTTTATAGGTAAATAGTTAAATAACATATTTCCACATAATTTATTAAAAATAACACTTTGAATACTGAATGGTAACCATGATTTATCGATATCATATTGATAATTTGAAATATATAATTCAATTAATCTTCTAGGAAGACGTTGAATTCTATGATCAAAATCACTATATGTTATTTTAAGAGATTTAAGATTTTTTGGGAAAAAAGAATAACGAAGTCCTTGGTTAAAACAACCATAAAAGTATAGTTTTTCGAGACTTGAAGGGAATTTAAAATTTCTTTTAAATGCCTTATTAAATTTATTTCCAAATACTAATTTAACCAAACTATCAGGTAGAATACCTTTTTTAATTGGATGATTAAATTCATAACTTAATATCAATGTCTCTAATCTCTTGGGTAATACATTTTTTAATAACTTATGTTCAAAAGAATGACCCAGATTTAAATAACGTAATGATTCTGGAAAAATATTTGGTGTTAAAGGAAGGTTAAAAAATTCATTAAATGTTAATTGTATTAAATTACGGAAAGGATATAAAAAGAATATATCCGTTTTTATTTTAAACTCTTCCTCATAACGTCTAAAACTTAATTCATGTGAATGAAGGTTTTGAATATTTTTTGGTACAGATTTTAATAATTGATAAGGGTCCTTCATATAAGTAAAAAGATAATTGACTTCTAATGTAAATATATTCGGAGGAATATGAATCTCTTTTTTTTCATTCTCCATATTTTCATGAAAGTTCATAATAAATGTATTTAAATAAAAAAAGATTTGAATCCAAATCTCTTTTGAAAAATTGAACAAATGCCTATATTTATAGATAAATTGTCTCAATTTTTTACTATGATTGTGTAAATAAGTATTTTCAACAGTGTTTTTTTTCATTTTCATGATTTTTTTTTTCTTTAATAAACAAAGAAATGATTGGTTTAATAGGATTCATATTTTCATTTTTTTTTTATTTACGTCGAAAGAATTATAAATTTTACGTTGACTTATTTTAATTTACGGTTAGAATAATGAACTGATAGTAGAGATTTAATCTTTCAGATTCTGATTTATATCCTAAATAGAAGAATGAATCAACAATATTTTTGGTCTTCTTAAGAAGAGTAGCAAAGATGAGAGTGATAACATTACAATTTCCATGGTCAAATGAAAAATGTGATGGAGCCTGAAGTTGTCTCTTATCTCTCCAACTAGGTACAAATTGGTATTCAAAGACTTTTTCACCCCACTTAAAACTTTTAAAGATACTCCATAATTCGTACTCAAACTTTTCAAAGAGTCTTCCACTCTCCCAATGAGATATATTTGAATTTGGGTCAAAATAATAATATTTAAAATCCTCTATATCAAATATCATATAAGTGATATGGGTTGTTCTCTCTTCAAGTGTTTTTGACCAATAAATATATGTGGGTATAAATACATATTTTTCACCCATTGAGAGTGAATATTCAAAAAATTCAATTAATTGACTAAATACAGGAAGTTCAAACCGAATCATCCCATCTTCATGATTTACATGAAAGATAAACTTAAAATATTGTTCAAATCCCTCTAATTTAGATAAGACCTTCGGTTTTAAATGAATCGAATCCCATTCTAATAACATTGTCTTTGTACACTTCTGTGTTGATTGTCTCAAATATAAATGATGATAATCTTCATACCGAATTGCAGATTCATAATACTTCTTCTCAAAAGCATTCATATCACCACCCGGAAGTGTAAAAGGTTCTGATAATGATTCTAAAGGTAAAGTATCCCAATGATGATTTAAATCACCTTCTTTAAATACTCTTGTTAAAGGACTTTTATCTAATTCTTCATTCTGATAACGAAAGATACATTGATGTATAAATTCATTTAACTGAATCTGTTTTTCATATTCAGATAAAGATGACATCTTAAATCCTTCCAACATCTCCTCAATAATCGTCTTATCTTCTTCATTCAATGAATCGATAAACTCCATTTTGTTTGTTTGTTTGTTTGCTATGTTTACGTTTATTATGTTTATTAAGGGTATAAAAATGTAAGAATGAATCTATTCTTTTTTCAATTTTTATTAAAGTGCGTTTACGTCAACAAAAAATCGAAAGAGAGTATAGAAAGAAGATGTTTCCAAGAAAAATAAATACAGCCATATATAAATATAGAAATCCTAAATCTATACATAGTAAAAAAAAAAATATATATCGTAAACTTCAAGTTGTTCGTTTACATATTCAAGAGATGAAAAAGAAAAAATTAAGAAGAATGAAAAAAAATAATAAAAAAAAAAATTTAACTTTACCCTCCAAAAAAAAGAAGATAGTTGAAAAACCGATTCGTATTATTCAACTTTCTCCTAGATGTACCGGTAGTACTGTTTTAGTAAATATGTTATATGGTTATCTTCAACCCGAAAAACCAGTTGTCTTTGGTTTTGTTCATGATTTACAAAAATTAAAAAGAAACCAAATTATCAAAACACATGATTTAAATATAGATCAATGGATGCGATTATATGGAAAAGTGTATAAATTATATTTTGTATGTTCAAATCGAGGTATTTTACACATAGATCCTAAATATCATTCTTATAAAAATGTTCTCGTCTTTGATTATCCTGAATTATTAGAAACACCCGAAAATACTTTAGATATGATTATTGAAAATGGATATCAAAAATTATCTATCTTCTTACCTCCTCATCTATCTGAACATCTTAATCAAGAAAGTGCTCTTCTTCGTATTCAACAAATGAATGAACGTTATAAAGAGATTAAAAATAAATCATTTACAAATTATGTAGATGATTTTTATCAACTCCATGGTCACCATCGAAATCGATTTAAAAAAGTAAAACGCGAAATGAAATTTAAACGCCGTTAAGCTCTTGTCTGTGATGCCTCCATCAATTCTATCTGTTTAAGTATCTCTTTTTGTATAATCTCTATCTTCTTCCAATTCTCATTCTTCTCTTTGTCAAAACTTATCATCGCATATTCATGTTCTTTCCGATTGTGTATATACATATGATATAATAGATTATATGTATTATCTATTTTACACTTTTTTACCGATATAATCTCACCATAAAATTGATATAAAAAATTAGTCCATTGAACCGAAAATAAGTACGGAAATATTACAAAATTATGGTTTAATTGATAATTCGTATAATCCGGTTTTATCATATTTAATATCTTCTGGGATTCATCATCTATACAATCATACCATGCCACAAAGTCATTTAACGGTATACTTATTATATTCTTATCCTCTTTGTTTGATTCTTCATCACCACATTTTTCAAGATATCTCTGAAAAATATCAAATGGCTCTCGATTTATCTTATTCTCTTCTTCACTCATTCTTCTCCTCTTATCTCTCTTTTTCTTTATATCCAATTCATTTTTAATTTTTGTTTTTTGATAAAAAATATACTTAAAGAAAAAAGAAGAATGAAATAAATATAAAAAAATGGAAGTAGATGAGAAGGTAAAGGTAGCGTTGTCAGTAGGTGAGGAGTGTATACAGGAGGATGAATTAAAAACTTTATTTGAAAAGTGTCCAAATATTGTTTGTTATGATGGATTTGAACCGAGTGGTCGTATGCATATAGGACAAGGTATCATGAGAGTTATAAATATTAATAAATTAACGGGAGTGGGATGTAAATTTAAATTATGGGTAGCGGATTGGTTTGCACAATTAAATAATAAGATGGGTGGTGATTTGGAGAAGATTAAGATGGTAGGGAGATATATGGTAGAGATATGGAAATCAGTTGGATTAAATATGGAGAATGTAGAGATAATATGGGCGAGTGAGGAGATTAATAAGAGACCTGATGAGTATTGGTCATTAGTGATGGATATTGCAAGAGTGAATAGTGTACAGAGAATCAAAAGATGTTGTACGATTATGGGAAGGAATGAAGAGGGTGATAATATGCCTGCCTCTCAGATATTTTATCCTTGTATGCAGGCAGCGGATATCTTCTTTTTGAAAGCACATATATGTCAATTGGGGATGGACCAGAGAAAAGTGAATATGTTAGCGAGGGAGTATTGTGATATGAGAAGACCGAAGATTAAGAATAAACCGATTATATTATCACATCATATGATAAAGGGTTTAAAGAAAGGACAGGAGAAGATGTCGAAGAGTGATCCAGATTCAGCGATATTTATGGAAGATAGTGAAGAGGAGGTAAAGAGAAAGATTAAGAGTGCATATTGTCCTATGGGTAAAGAGGATATAGAGAATAATCCTATTTTAGAGTATGTACAATATATAGTCTTTGGATATTATGGAAAGATGAGTATAGGAGAGCGAGAATATGAAAATTATGAAGAATTGAGGAAGGATTATGAGGAAGAGAAGATACATCCAAAAGATTTGAAGGAGGCATTAACAAAAGAGTTAAATCGAATGATAGAACCAGTAAGGAGACATTTTATGGAGAATGAAGAAGCGAAGAAGATATTTGAAAAAGTGAAGAGTTATAAAGTGACAAAGTAAAATATGATTTTTTTTTAAGTTCAATTTTTATAAATTATGAAAAATATTTATAAATATAGGTTGATGACGATATTAACAAAAGGTGATAGCACGTTCAATTGAATTAAAAACGAGTTCTTTAATTTTTAGTTCACCATCTTTCATATGAGCACAAACTGTAAATTCTACAAAAGGATTACCAGGTACTTTTTGGGGAATTTGATTCCATTTATGTTTTTCATTAGGTTGGATATGGATTCCAAAAGGTTTTTTAGAATCTGAACAAGAGAAGAGAATATTATCATCTACACCGATAGTAAAAGTGAATTGACCGATTTTCTTAAATTCACCTACAAATATATAGGTAGGTTTAGAAAGTCGAAAGTTAAAACCACATTTAGCTTCAAAACCGTGAGATGAATATCTTTCATTAGCAGTTGTCATAAGTTCATGAACAAGAGTATATTTACTATAAAATTCATCTGTCTCGGTGATACAAGCAAGAATAACCTCTGATTTTTCATTTAAACTTTTACCAGGAGGTACAAGTTCATTATCTTTATTTACAACATTTGGAAGTTTTGTGACCAAACATGATTGAACTGCATCATTTAATACGAAAGTAAGGAATGACTCTTTCCAATGTTCAAACAAGACATCAAGAGTGATATAACCATCTACTAATCTCTTTCGAATTTTAATATCCGGCCATATACGTATAATAATTTGTATTAGAATATCTCTTTCAATCTTATCTTTATCACAGATAGATTGAATCTGTTGAAAACGCTCTTCCAACTCTCGAATGGGGTCTACCGATTCTTCTGACATTGTATATTTTTTTTTTTGTTTATAGAATAAAAATTTTATAATCCATGATATTTTTCATTTTTTTATCTTTTTTACGTTCTCTTATAAAAAAAATAAACGTAAATAAAAAATTAAAATTATATTTTCGTTTAACCTTAATGAAAAATATCCAACATTTTTTTATAGAAGATGGAAAAAGATATAGAATCTCTCTCATTCATACGAATTGTCAATCGACATGCCCCACATCTCCTCCACATCTTAACCGCTATTCATATGAGTTGTAAAATTATTCAACGCGAAATTAGTAAAGCCGGTATTATCGGTCTTCATGGTATTGTCGACTCCGCTGGTGAAAATGCCTCTGGTGATATCCAAAAGAAATTAGATGTCATCTCGAATGATATTATGATTGATCATCTTATTCACTCTAATTCTTGTTCTCTCCTCCTATCTGAAGAGAATGAAGATGTTATCTTAGTACCCGAAGAACATCGGGGTGATTATATGGTCACATTTGACCCCCTCGATGGCTCCTCTAATATCGACTGCAACTGCTGTGTCGGTACTATCTTCTCTATCTTTCATTTACCTAAGCAGAATGAATATAAAGAAATCGATTATTTAAAGAAGGGTGATGAGATGATATGTGCAGGATATGTATTATATGGACCATCTACAGAGATGGTAATCACATTTGAGAAAGGTAGTGGTTTATATCGTTTTACTCTAGACCAATCTATAGGTGAATTTATATGTACAGGTAAGATACAGATACCAAAAGATTATAAAAAGATATATTCGATTAATGAAGCGAACTGGCAGAGTTGGAGAGAAAATGTTCGTGAATTTGTTTTACAATATAAAGTGAAGAATACCAAATATACACAAAGATATATAGGTTCAATGGTAGCAGATGTACATAGAACATTATTATATGGAGGTATGTTTATGTATCCAAGTGATGAGAAGAATAAAGATGGTAAATTAAGAATTATGTATGAATGCTCCCCTATGGCCCGTTTAGTCGAAGAAGCTGGAGGTGAAGCCATCACCGATGATATCTATAATACTCGTGTTTTAGATATCATACCTTCTCATATTCATCAAAAAATACCCCTACTATTAGGTAATGTAGAAGAGATTGTTAAATTTAAAAAGATTAATCATTATATCATTAAATAATAGATTTACGTTTAATTTGAAGAATGAACGTAAAGATGAATATAAAAAAATTGAAAAAATTGATTATTCAAAATGAAAATTTGTTTAGGGGATAACAAAAAAAACCTCAAAATCCATACAACCATGGACGGCGATTCTAATTTCCTTTGTGGTCTTAATCCGACTGCTCGTATTTTTATTCCGAAGACTTTACGTAAAGAGGAGAATAAGAAGAATCTTCGAATCACCTATGAATCTATTATGGCGATTCTCTCTTCAATGGAGAATGATTTGAATATTCCTATTGGATATTGTGATATCAAAGATACTTCATTGACGATTTATCTTTCAAATGAATCGATTATGACTTTTACTCCCGTAAATATGGATGATATCTATTTTTATGATATCTATGTTGAATATTGTATTGTGGTAGAAGATGAATGGAAGTCATATGCAGATGAGAGATATCAATTTAGATTCTCCAATGAGAATCCCCTCGACCAGACCATCGCTCAATTCATTTACCTCTCACTCCAAACTCTCTATTCTTCCTATGAGTAGAACCGAATACATCTTATAAATGATTATCTTTATTTTTTGTAAAATGAAGATATATATAAAAAAAATAAAAGAAGAATGAATATAAAAAAACCACAAAAAGAGAGAATGATAGTATCGATTAGTTTATTATTTTATCATCATGAAAGAGGATTTTTAGTAGCGAAGGATAAAGATAATTATTATCAGATAGTAGAAGAACCTATATATTATGAAGATAATTCACCTCAAGTAGTTATTTTTCGAATCATGATGAAGTATTATCGTATTTATGAATCTTTTTATTTTCAACGAAGATTTATAAAATATATGGAGAAGAATGGTATACAGATTGATTTGAAAGTATTAGAAGAAGAAGTTGAGTATATGAGACAGAAGTATGTATATGAGAATGAGATGTATCAAGAGGTTTGTATTATGGAAGAGATGTTTCAAGAGATATTTCAAGAATGGTTTTTACCTCGTCGTATTCATCATTATGATATATCGAAAGATGAACGTGGAGAATATCAGACAAAAGTAGTTGTGTTGGAGATTGAAAATATTGAATATTTTAATGATCAAAATACTATGTTAAATTATCCATTTTTTTATAATAAAAAATTGAATACACAATTTAAAAATGAATTTATTCAAACATTTGAATGGAAGAGATTATATGATATACAATATGAAGAATCTACTCAGGATTTATGGAATGCACTTGATTTTTTCGATGTAGGTATTCCATTATAATATTTTTTTTCTTTTTTTTTACAATTAGATTCTTCCTAATAATTCATCACGAAGATCTAACATAAATATTTGTCTCTCTTCAGGGAAAGTATCGAGGAAGTTCGCGACTTGACCCGCTTTATCACCGGCCTTTTCACTAAATCTTAATACACCACTCTCATTCTTCTTATTTGTATTCTCTTCTAATTCTTCACGAATCTGATTTGTAAAGTTATTCTTGTGAATAAGAGCGATAACTGTAGCACAATAAGGTACATCCATACATTGATGAAGACGTCCTTCTGTAAATGCTTTGTGTTCACCACGAAGACAATCATCATCGAATTTTCTCTCTTCCCAGAATTTACGAGTATATGCCATTGATGCCTCTGATAAAGAAATAGGACCATCCGTCGCCATCGATGAACGATTTTTAATAATATCATATGTACCTATCATTGTACTTCCAATACATCCAATTCCTTGATACTCATATTTTAATAATAATTTTACTCGAGATAATAATGAATATTCATCATAAATATCATCATCATCCACATGTACAATATATTGACTTGATGCATTGGCTACACCTATATTTCTCTTCATTGCGATGGTATAAGGTTCATCACCAGGTTCTAATTTAATATATTTAATACGAGGGTCTTTAGGAAGTAAGGGTCCAACAGTCTGGTCTTCAGTCATTCCTGTTGTCACATCTTCTACTACTATCCATTCAATCTTCTCTTTCGGATAATAGAATCCAAATACATTATACATTGCCATAGCAAAGAGTGTACGACGGTTATAAGTAGGGGTGATAATACTTACTTTTGGAAGATTGGGGAAAGAGATATCAGGAAGTTTTAATACATAATTTCCATTCTCATCTTCTCCACTCTCTGGTACACGAAGACCCTTTAAAGTATCTTTCATAAATGAATAATCTACTTCTTTTCCTTCAATATCTGAATATCCTCCAATCTGAATACAGATCATAGGATCCGCCATATAACAATTGTATTTAGAATGAATCTTCTCTATGTAAAATCTATCAATCTCATCTGGATACTCCTCCATCTTTAAAATATCTTCGACTAACTTTTCATTCTTTAAATTAATCACATAACCATGAGTAGTCCATGTTTGTACTTGTTGCCATCCTGGATGTTTCTTCTCTAAGATACGGAAGACAGTACCACCAAAATATAACATGTCCCAATCCGGTGGTACAGCTTTTAAATTAGAGATTGAATCTAAAAACTTCGCATCATCTTCTAATATCATCACCATATCATGTTTCTTTTCAGATATCGCTTTTTTAATAACAGTTAAATGAGATTCTAAACAACCTCTTTTGGGTGAAGTGGGGTGTTTATCAGCGAGGAAGAATTGGAAAGGTATCTTCTTCTTCTCTAAATGATGATTGATGTATTTTCGTTTATCTTTTCTCTCTTTCAAGTTAATCACATAAATGGGGATCTCCCTTAACTTCTGATTTAATATCAGTTTTTGAGGTGTCTTACTCATCTTTATCTTCTTTCTTCTATTTTTTATTTTTTCTTTAAATTCACTTTTTCATTCTTTTAATAATCAATTAAAAGAATTTGAATATAAAAAAAAGATTTTAATCTATTTTTGCTATAAAAGGAAAAATATCTTTAAGATATTTTATATTTTTCATCCGTGAATCTATTACATTTAGGTCATCATAGATATATATAGGGAAAAAAGGAAAAGACAAAAATGTACCAAAACATATATTTTTGAATTTATCACCAAATAAAAGTTCTTTACCATCGTCTCTATCTTTGAGTTTACCATTATAATATAACGATCTTACAAAACCATATCCATAGATGGCGGTTGTACAAAATTTTAATCCTCTAAAACTCATCTTTTCTTTCATTCTTCTGTTCTTTTTCTTTAAGTTTAAATTATTCATCATAAAACAAATGAATAACTTCAAGTGTTTTTTGAATTTTATTTTCAGGTTGTATCCAAAATTTTATTTGTGTCGATAATGAATTTAACCTTTCATTCCATTCTTTCTTTTTTGACTTTTTTACGGTACAAAGACCTAACAAATTTATTTCCCAACAAGAAGTAATTTTATTATCAATGGTTATATAATCATCTGGATTAAAACGGATAAATATAATAGGTCGATGATACAAATCTTGAGATATCTCCATAATACGTTTATTTTCACAACTAGAATCATAATCGATATGTTGATTTTCATCAATTTCAACAATAATAACTTGATAACCTAAATCAATTAATAAATCAGGACGTCTTCTAGAACATCCATCCAAGATTCTTTTATCATGAATTAATGTTAAGTCAGGAAATTGACTTTTTATATGTTCAACAACAGCTAATTCTTTTGTTTTATAATTTCTAGTGATGGGTCTGTCAGGAAACATATGAATATAACAAAAAAAACAATATCCTTCATATTTATTAGAGACATATGTATCACATAAATGAGTTAAACATCTTTTACCTGTGACATTTACCATTTCGGATAGTTTATGACTAAAACAATATTTAGGCTTTTCACCTTCATATCAAAAATTACATTGAACATCACAACCTTTATATTGACAAATACGATTAACAACATCAACCATACTGGGTTTTTTATGAATAGAACAATAAATACCTTTTGTTTCACCTTTAAAATTAAAAATTGGTTGTGTTCGACAATTTTGATGTTGACATGTTATGTGTTCAACATTAATCATAGTATCTTTTTTATGTTCTAAACAGTAAATACCTGTTTTTTCACCTTCATAATTAAAAACAGGATGTGTTTTACAACCTTCTGATATACATGTTTTACTAACAACATTTACCATTCTTTCTTTTTTATGTTCCATACAATAAATTGCGTTTTTAATACCTTCATAGTTATATGTTGGTCTTATTAAACATTCTTCATATAAACATAGTTCATGTTTAACATCAACCATATTATCTAATTTATGAGCTACACAATATAATCCTCCTATTTTTCCTTTAAAATTAAAATTAGGATTAATTTTACAACCTTCATAAAGACATCTTCGATTTTTTATATTAATCATCCCTTCTAATTTATGTTTATCACAATATAATTTTTTCTTTAAACCATCATAGTTAAAACACGCTTGAACTTTACATCCTTCATGTATACATCTTTTATCTTTAACATTTATCATACCTTCTAATTTATGCGAATTACATAAAATACCTTTTGTTTCTCCTTCATAATTAAAATTAGGTTGAACGTTTTTACATCCTTGATAAGTACATCTTGAACTAACAACATTTACCATATCAGTTTTTTTATGAATAAAACAATAAACTCCTTTAGTCTCTCCATCATAATTAAACGCACTTGATTTTTTAGTACATCCTTTTTCTTTACACATTTTTTAATTATTTTTGAATCATTTTATTTTAAATTTTATTCATTTTTCAAAATATTTTATGATTTTATGTTTTTTTAAAGAATGAATAAAAAAATGAATTGAATATAAAGAAATACTTTTAAATTAATATAGAAATTATATACAGGGAAAAACAATCAGCATGGGAGTGGCCACATTATTTGCTAGTATTATTCAGAATAAATCTTACAAAAACATCCTTACTCCGGTGGTAAGTGGTGAGATGAAATGTGATTATCTACTTTTAGATTTTAATGGTGCTATTTATAGTGCGTATGCGAAAGTATTAAAAGATATTATTGGTAAAAATATGACCAAAGATGAAAAAGAGACGATGATTATTAATGAGGTAATGAGGCAGACACAACAGTTAGTCTGTGAGGTGATTAAACCGAAGAAGTTAACATATATAGCATTTGATGGTCCGGCTCCTTATGCGAAGATAGCAGAGGCGAGAGGTCGTCGTTATAAGGCTTATTTTGAAAAAATGTTATTTAAAGAGATGAAGAAGAAGCTTGGTGAAGTTGATGATAAAGAGACTTGGGATCCGAGTGCGAATATCGCACCTGGTACAGTATTTATGGAGAAGATGGCGAATGCATTTGATGAATTAATTAAGAGTAAAGGTCTTCAAATGCATGAACCGAAGATGGAGATTATCTTTAGTTCGTCGAGTGTACCGGCTGAGGGTGAACATAAGATTTTACCGGTTGTTCGTAATTTGGCGAAGAACGCGAAGACAAAAGATGAGGTAGTTTATATTATGTCACCTGATGCGGATTTAATCTCCTTATCGGTATTAACACATAAGTCGAATATTCATATTATAAGGAAGGTATCAGCTGAATCAGATAAGAATTTGAAGGAATCGTATGATTCGTATGATTATCTTTTGTTAAATATTGATAATCTACGAGAGGGTTGGGTACAAGAGTTATCAAAAGATAGTACGGTTGAAGGTGGTGCAAACCCTTTTAAGATTCTGACTGATTATTCGTTTTTACTCTTCTTTGTCGGAACAGATTTTGTAAAGTCTTTATCATTTTTGAAAATAAAGTATAAACAGGCAGGTTTTGGTATGTTAAAGAGTATATATAATGAGGTGAAGAAGACGCACAAGAGTTATTTAATTGATTATAATTGGGAGGACCCTGAATCTGAACCGATTATTAATAATGGATTTTTAAAGGATATTTTAGTAGAATTATCAAAGAAAGAGGATAAGTTTATGAAACAGGAGTATCAGGAGACACTGCGTCAGATGAAGGGATATACGGATGCGAGGAGAGCTGAACAAGAAGAAGGATTAACACCATATGATCTTTTTGAGACGAGATATCAACACGTGAAGGTATGTCATCCGGATCATCCTTTATTCAAGGATTATCATAAAGAATTTAAGAAGATTGATTATACACAGGATAAGAGAGTATGGAGGGAACAGTTTTATGAATATTATTTGGGAGTGAATCGTTCAGATATTGAAGAGTATAATAAGAAGAGGACAGAGATGGTAATTGCCTATTTTGAGAGTTTAGTCTTTAACTTACGATATTATATTAAAGGTGTACCATCTTGGACATGGCATTATAAGTATCGTAATAGTCCACTTCCGAGTGATATGGCATATGTGATTCAGAATGTCTGTAAGGATTTGAATGAGATTAAGTTTGAGGAGGGTAAACCATTTACTCCTCTTGAACAACTATCGATGGTTTTACCTCCACAGAATAAGGATCTTCTTCCTGAAGTATTAAGACCCGTGATGACAGATTTAGAATTAGGTTGTGTTCAGTATTATCCGGATTCATTTAGACTTGATGTGGCCGCGGGGTTTAAGACAATGTATAGTCATCCTATTTTACCGGAGATTGATGTAAATCATTTAATTCCTGTAGTGAAGACATTAGAAGAGAAGTTAACGGGGGCGGATAAGAAGCGAAATGAGATTAAACCACGACCTACGAAGTATGTCTGAAAACCGATGAATCGTTCATATTCTTTTATGATATGGACAACAAAATACTTAAAAAAAATATTTTAAAATAATCTTTCATTTTCTTATTTTCTTTTTTTTAAATAAAATTTAATTTATATCATATATAAATTAGAGATATAGAATGTATCATTTTTTAATAGGTATATCAGTTGTGGTATTAATCATATTATTTATTTATGGATTTGTAAATTATAATTTAAAATCATTTGTGGATACATATATCAATCAAGAAAATTTTGGGAATCAAGAAGAAGAGGAGATTCAACGAAGTATACGTCCTATAGATGATTGTAAAAAGATAGATTTAGAAGAAGAGAATTTAGTACAGACCGCTGTATCAGGTGGTATACCTCAAGCTCCTTTTAAATATAATGATTATGTTGGTGATGTTTATATCAATGATAAAAAAAATCCGATAGGTAAAGAGAATGGAAAATATTGTATTAAGAAACCCAAATTATTATTTGATGGAATATGGTCACCTTATCAATTTTATAAAGATGGATGGGAGAAGACAGAGTGGGAATTAACGAATGGTAATTTATCAGAAGGTGAAGTATGTATGAAGAGTTTATATAATACTCTTAAACCTATGCCTAAATGGTCACCTCCTGATTGTCCAGTAAAATGTCAGAATGACTGTGAAATCGGTGTATACTGTAATGGACCACCTGATAATGATCCTCAAGATTTAACTGACCCCAATGATAGTACTTATATATGCTTCCCTTCTGTATTTACTCCAGGAATCAAGGGAGAGAAACCTTTAAAGACATATGGATTTTAAAGGTAATGAATTTAAAAGATAATTATTTTTTTTATGTGAATCAATTTTTTATATGATTTGAATATAGAAAATGGATAAAGTATATTTTTGGATTCTTATGTTATTTTTAGTTGTATTAGCTCTTGATTTTAGTGAACGATTCTTTAAGAGAAAATCTGAAGTGAAAGAAGGATTCGGTTCCCGTTGGAGTACCGGTGATTATCCCAATTATTATGAAGAGAATCGTTTAATTGAATACTCTCCCCCTATCACCTCCAACTCCGTCAATTTAAATCTTAACTCGAATAATAATGCTGCTCATGCTCAATTCTCAAACTTCACCACGAATGGTATCACTCCTCCTTTCCTTAAATGTCCTTCTTGTAAACTTCAATTCCAATGTGCTAACTACCCTTACGAAGTAAGTGATAAGAATGAATCCGTCTGTTCAAACTGTCTCTCTCGTGTCTATATGGACCAAAATAACTTCCCTGTTTATGCTCGTTCAAATGGAAGACCAAGAACTTGTCGTGATTTATTATCGAGTCAAAAACCTACCGTACCACTCTGGGGCACCGATGCCAAATTCTTAACTAAACTTCAATCCGCCTAAAATCTCTTTTTTTTAATATATATTCATTCTTTAAAATTTTTTTATTTAAAGAAAATAATGAAAAAAATGGTGGATAATAGTAGGGTGATGCATACGATATTTGATACGAAGATAGATGAGTTATATTTAATAAATGGTTTATCAAGATCAGGTAATCATTTATTTATAAGTTGGTTAATTTCATCTTTTTCACCAGGAGAGACATATTTTTTAAATAATATCTCGAATATAAGAAGAATTGAAGATCCATCAGATTTAGATATAAAATTATTAACAATTACATGTATAGCTTCATCTAATCATGAAAGTGACCAAGGACAATATTTAGATAAAGATATTCGAAAAAATTTAGTCTCTTATCAAGAGATGTTAAAATTATTAAATGGTAAAAAAGAGAAGATAAACAAACTTGTTTTATCCATAGAAAATAATTATTATGATATGTTGGAGCTTTATCAAGAAAGATTTAAAAGAGCAAGAAAAGTATACAAGATTATTATTCTTCGAGATATATTAAATGTACTGGCAAGTCGTTTTACAGCAGAACGAGAATTAGTAAAAGAGATAAAAAAAAATAAACCGGAATTTGCATGGCATAAGTATGAGACAGATATATTTACAGTTGGATATTGGACAAATAATTTTTATATACCTTATCCAAAAAAATTAGAATTTATCATTTTTAATTATAACAAATTTGTGATAGATGAAAAAAATCGAAAAGATTTAGCGTTAAAATTAAATATTGATTATCAAAAAACAATTATAAAACAGACCGGTTTTTTAGAAGGATCTAGTTTTAAAAATAAAAATAATCCTGATATCTTTAAATACTTTTTTCGTTGGTTAAAATATAAAGACGAAAAATTAATTCAATTTTTATTTCAAGATAAATATGTTAGAGATGTATTAAAGAAGTATTTTGATTATCATATTGTTGATGATAATACAGTTATAATAAATCATCATCGTTTTGATTTAAAGAAAAAACTGAATGAGATAGAAGAAGAGAAAAAAGAGAAAAAAGAGAAAAAAGATTTATTATCTCCAAAAATAAGGATGAAAAAAGATTTTTCATCTTTAAAATGGATGAAAAAGGAAGATTCGAAAAATTCCAAAAAAAAAATAAAAATACAAAAATAAATATTTACTTCATTTGACTATATTTATAAAATTTATAACAATGATATAAGAGAACAACAATCGCTAACATCATCACTAATAGACCAAAATCAGGTCTCATCTCATTTTTATTATAAATATTATAACCCATATAGAAGAGGAGTGGGAAAGCGATAATAATGTGTACTAGAGGAATGTATAAACTGGCTGACATCTTCAATTCTTTATACTCTTCTCTTCGATTTTTTTTTTGAATTCTTCTCTTAACTAAAAGAAATGAACTTAAAGAAATTTTTAGGAATCATAGTAGTAGGATTTACAGGAATACTTTTACAAACGAGAATGGTAGGAAAGACAGCATATATATTTGATTTGGATGATACTTTAATAAGGTCAAAAGCAAAGGCATATTTATTTACACCGGATAATGTGATACACAGTGCGTACACGTCTAGGGAAATTCGAGACCAGAAAGAGATGATAAATAAGAAGATAGAAGATGGATATATAATGAATTTTGATGAGATAGGGGATGATCCGATGTTAAGTTTTCATTATTTAATGACGAGTGAGGAGAATGTGAAGATGATCGAATTTGTAAGAAGAATATATCGAAGAACAAAAGAGGATATTTATATATTAACAGGGAGAGGGAATGACCCAGAGATTATTTATAATTTTCTTGCACATCGTTTTAATTTGATAATACCCATCGAAAATATTATGACAGTAGCACATAAACCAACTTTTCATAAGATACAGAGAAGAGTAGGTCATTTATATGAGGACCATCCTATTTATTCAATCTTTCAATTAAAGGATTCACCATTAGCTTCGATACATAAGAAAAAGAAAGTATGTTTGTTTTCGGTAATTATGAAAGGTTATGATAGAATAAATTTTTATGATGATGATAAACATAATATCGATGAAGCGAATGAATTAAAGAGAGAATTAAAGGAGTATGAGGAGTTTGAAGAGATAGAGATGAATGTTGAATATATAGAAGATTTTTAGATTTTGATTTTTATATTTTTTAAAGTTATGATAAAATTATATGATTTTATTATAGAGGAATAAAAATGGGAAAGAGTGGAAAGAAACCTTTAACAGCTCGAAAGAAGAATGTTGTGAAATTAGAGAGACCCGCACGAAATTGGAATAACTCCACTTATCGTCAACTTCAACGTGATTTTATTATTGAAAATTCAAAAGATGTAAAATATACTTTTTATGATCACTATTTAAATGATGAGAATCGTGAATATTTTAAAAAACCCATTGGTCTTTATGATCCTCTTGGTGAAAATGTAAATCCTTATACTTTAAAACCCTATGAGAATTTTTATGAAAATGATTTACCTAAAAAATATACATTTGGACCTTTACAAGGTAAAGATTATGGTTATGATTATCAATCACTCTCTTATTTATGGACAAATAATGTGATGTATAAAAAGTATTATTCAAAGATGATAGATGTTTTTAGAGAGAATCAAGTCGTAGTATTAACTGCTGGTACAGGTGTGGGTAAGACAGTTATCGCTCCTCGTGCAGCAATTCAAGCCTTTAACTATCAAAAGAGAGTTATCTGTTGTATCCCTAAAACAAAACCATGTCGTGAAGCTGCTGAATATGCAGCCAAATGTGCTAGTGTTCGATTAGGTGAAGAGATTGGTATGTTCTTTGGTGGTGCGAACCAAGTATCCAATAAAACAATGTTAACTTTTTGTACTACAGGAGCTCTTCTTTCAAAAGCAGCCAATGATGCATATTTTGAGGAATATGATGTAGTTATTGTGGATGAAGCCCATGAACGTCAAGTTCAGACTGATTTATTGTTATTGTATTTAAAGAAAGCATTGGTAAAGAGAAAAGATTTAAAGGTGATTATTATGAGTGCTACAATTGACAAGGACCTCTTTTTAAATTATTTTCCCAATGGTAATTCAAATAAAAATTCAGAGAATAATATAGAAAAAGCCAAATTTAAAACAGTTCATTTAGATGTACCGAGTGAAGAGAAGTTATTTAATGTTGAAGTCTTTTATGAAAAGAATCCTATCTCCTCAATGGAATGGAAGAAGAAGGCTGCAGATAAGATAGCCGAATTATTAATAAATACGACTGAAGGTGATATTATCACTTTTGTGGGTTCAGCACCAGAAGGAAGACAGATATGTAATGACATACGAGCTAAAATGAAAGGTCATGAAGGAGTAGTACCTTTTTGTGTAGACTTACATGGTTCATCTTCTACAGAAGAAGTAGATTATGCAAAGGGAGCTTTAAATTATCATGAACATCCTGAAAGTGACCCAAGTAATCCATACACTCGTAAACTTATATTTGCAACAAATGCTGTTGAATCTTCATTAACAATACCTACAATCGTATATGTAGTAGATAGTGGATATCAATTTGAACAATCTTATTCACCTGAAGATGATGCCAATTGTTTAATACCGGATAGAATCTCACAAGCATCTGCTAATCAAAGAAAAGGTCGTGCAGGAAGAACACAGAATGGATATTGTTATCGTCTATACACAGAAGAAGAATTTAATCAATTTAGAGAATATGCCATACCTGAAATTCAGAAGACTGACTTATCCACTTATCTTTTAGATATGATGCGTTTACCTTATATATCCAATGTAGGTGATGTTGAAGATAAGATTCTAAAATATTTAATCGAACCACCTTTCCAATCTTTTATTAAATCGGGTATACATAAATTATTTGGTTTAAGTGCGATTGATAAAGAAGAGAAAGAAGGAAAGATGACAGAATTAGGTAGTGCTCTTACTAAATTCCGTCAAGTAGACTTAAACTTTGCTAAAGCGATGATAGCAAGTTATTATTTACAATGTAAGAATGAAGTGATGGATATATATGCAATGTATAAAGATTTAGATGGTAGAATGAGTGATGTCTTTGATGAACCTCGTTCCAAAAAAGGTATGAATAATTATGAAGTTGAATTAAAGAAGAGAGAATTTGAAAAAAAGAAGAAGAGTTTTTATTCTGCCTATGGTGATTTTATCACTATCTCTGAGATTTATCAAGAATACAAAAATTTCCTTCGTAGTTCAAATACCCTTACAAAAGAAGATGCTTTTACATGGTTAAGAGAGAGATATTTAAGTAAACGTTTATTTATGGGTTCTGGTAAACAACAAGTATTAGATAAAATTAAAGATAAAGTAAGAAAGATAAATCGTGTATTAATGGATGTTATTCAACCTCCTGAATTAAAAAAGAAGTACTTTAATGAAGTAAAAGCCCAAAATCCAAATATGACCATGGTTGAATTAAATCGTCAAATTAAAAATAATAAAATGAATGACCGTCTTCTCGATTTTGAATCCACCATCGAAGATATGTATAATGAAAAACCTGTTAATTCTCTAGTTATGGATGAGATGATAATGAGTGGAGGTTATGAAGGTAAACCTTATGAAAAAGTCTTCTTTCCAAATTTAACTATGTATGAAAAGAAGAATGATAATATTTGTATGGCTTTATCTTTAGGTTTAATTATTAATATGGCAAAGATAATAAATCAAAAGACAGCGATGTATAAATCATGTTTCCCCATTGAGAGAGTCAAATGTAAATTTGATAGAGATACTTCTTTACAGACAAAAGTTCATCCTGCTTTAGTGATGTATGGTGAATTATTTAAACTTCGTAAAGAACAACCTATCTTAAAACTTAATTTTGTGAATCGTATTCCTACTACTGTATTGACACAATTGAAAGATTATTATCCTGATCTGATTAAAGAGTATTTGAAAGAAGAAAAGAACAATTCTTTCAACCATTTTACTAAAAAAAGAAGTTCATCCAAAGGAAAAAGATCATCTTCTTCTAAAGGTAGACATAAGAAAAAAAAACATTATTAAACAATAACATAATTTAAAAATAATAAAATCGTATCTTTATCTTCTCCCTTTGTTTTATCTTCTCTCTTATTTTTTCTTCTATTCTTTTATCCTTTATCTGTGATAAAAGTCGATAATAATCTTTTATATTCATATAATTCAATATTCTATCTAATAAATATTCATTCATTCTCCTATTAAAACATTATATTATATTTACCAAAACTCATACCGCGTTCTACTTCAAATTGTACACTATCGATCTGTTTTATTAATCCACTGTTTACCCATATCTTCCAGGCTTGGGTAGGACCTCTTGTCCAATGTCTATGAAAATCTTCTGTTAAAACAGTATCATCCATAATAACTATTGTCTCAGTATGTGCTAAATATTGACAATTTGTGATATCCATTAATGCGATATCAAATTCATGACCTCCATCAATAAATATCAGATCAAATTTTGTAGAATTCATTCTTATAAATTTAGGTAAAGTTAATCGACTATCACCTAATATTAGAGTATGTCTTGAAGGATATTTGATATCTATATATTCTTTAGCATCATGAACATAAGAATGTTCTCCTAAATCAAAACTTGTCACTTTTATCTCCGGATTTAATGATAAAAATAGATTAGCAGAGTGTCCACCATTAAATCCTATCTCCATCACATTCTTTATATTTGGTTGATTTACTATCTTTTTTAATAATTCAACCTGTCCTTTTATCTGTTCACAGAATCCCTCTTGAAAATGTATATTCTTCTCTTTTAAAAAACGGTTTAATTCTGACATCTGTATCTGTTATTCAATTATAAAAAAAATATATTTATTTTACCAAAAAGATAGTATCATTTCCATTCTCATTTCGATAATCAATATGTTTGGGTTCAATCGTCGATTCTATTAATTCTTTTAATTCACCAACATGATAAATATAATAATATCTTTGAGAATGACCAAATTTCACATAATTATCACCTGGAGAGAAAGAATAATGAGGTTCACTCACATTCCATCCCGTGATTATAGCTCTACCTCCCGGTTTTAATAAACGATATATCTTTTGTATTAATCTTATCTGGTCTTCTTTCTTTTGAAAATGATGTATCACTGCGATACATAATATGTGATCATATGACTCCTCTTCTAGTTCTATCTCTAAAATATCTCCACATATCGTTCGAATACCTCTCTCTTCACATATTTTACATAATTCTTCTGAGATATCAACTCCAATTGACTGCTCTTTATGGTCCATCAAATTCTTCCCATTTCCACATCCTAATTCTAATATCTTATCAGTAGGTTGAACAACCTCAAGAAAATCTTCAACACTCTTCCACTTCTTATATCGTGTTCGACTGAATGATTTTGCGATCTGATTGTATACGTCTACTACCGCGCTCATTCTTCTTTTTTATGATTCCTTAACACTTTTTCTCCTTCCTCCATTTTTAATCATTTTTTTTATATTAACTATTTTTAGAAGAATGAAAAAAGATATGGATTGTAAAGTGATGTCGAAGATATTTCCGATAAAAGGTATTGAGAAGAAGTGTAAAGATGTTCAAAAATGTATTCAAAAAAATTGTAAGAGTGAACTCGTTCAATCTGAAAAGATGAAGAAGATCTCATCAACGATTTTAAAGAAAGATTGTAAAAAAGAGACAAAAACAAAGAATATACAAAAGATGGTTGAATGTATCACTAAAAAGATGAAAGCAAGTGATTATAAAAAAATATCTGATTCTCGTATAAAATTAGAAGCTTGTCAAATGAAAAAATGCCAAGAAGAACTTAATTCTCTCGGAAAAAATATCGCTTCCTTCTTAAATCAACAAAAATCAAAAAAAAATAAATAAATAAATTTTCTCCTTTTTTTGTATTACTTTTCTTTATATTAGTTTCATATAAGAAAAATTTGAATATAAAGAATAGGGATTATAAAGATGCCGGAGGGACCAGAGGTTACATACATGTGTCATGAGTTGAATGAGGAGTTTCGGGGAACGATATTAGAGGATATCCAAATTAAGGGTGGAAGATATATTCGACATGGTATACCCAAAGAATTAGTTCATTTTATTGATTCTATTTTACCTGCTAAGATTATTAAATTTCATCATAAAGGTAAATTTTTATATTGTGAATTTGATAAACCTTATTATTTAGGTATTGTCTTAGCGATGACTGGACATGTGATGTTTCAACCATCTACTCATACTCATTATCATTTTATCACCAATAAAGGTACATTTTATATAGAGGATATGAGGAATTTTGCGACTATTCATTTATATCATCCCAAGGAGTTAATGGATAAGATACAGAAGATAGGTCCAGACTTACTACATGAGAAGGTGACAGATAAACTCTTTATAGATAGAATACGAAAATATCCGAATAAACCAATAGCGACAGTATTATTGGACCAGAAGGTGATATCAGGGATAGGGAATTATTTGAGGGCGGATGGTTTATATAAAGCGAAAATATCACCTTTTCGATTAGTGAAAGATGTGAAAGATGAAGAATTAAAAAAATTAAAAAAAGAGATTTATAATATAATGGTATGGGCGACGAAGTCACATATACAACACAAATATATGCGTTCATATCAATTTTTAGTATATGGTCGAAAGACGACGGATAGAGGTGAAGAGGTAGTAGCCACAAAATTAGAACCAGGAAGGTCTATTTACTGGGTACCTACCAAACAGACTTAAAGAGAGAACTCCGTTATCTCTTCTTCTTCCATTCTCTCATGTTTTACAGCATATTCTACTAAAAATCGCGATAGAAGTCGAGGATGATTATAGATCTCATATAAGAAAGATAGATGTTCATCAATTGAACAGAAGAATCTGGTAAAATTTTGTTCATTCAAAACATTCTTCTTATCTGTCATCATGAAAAGTGTTGTAGCTAACTTCTCTGACTTTGTATATGTGAGCGATGCCATAATATAGGCAAAGGTCTCTTCCATCTTCTCTTCAATATCCTTATATATCGGTGATTTTAATAGATAATTAAAATGACTCTCCGTCTCAAAAACAATCATATCTGACATAATATCATTCCTTACATACTTTCTCCAGAGATTGGTATGAAGGTCTCGTAGTTGATATAAAAACTCTTCACCTTGACACTTTCGAATGCGATATCTTCTATAAATTCGAGTCTCTTGGTCAATATCTTCATATCGACCCATAAATGAACGCATATTCTTCTTTATCGTCTCCTTCTGTGTCTCATTCATCTCTCTCTTCCATTCTTCTAAATGAAATAGGTCAAAGAATTCATCAATGGACAATTCATCTGTATCTCGAATATGTTTACGTACCTTATCCACAAGTTCACTCAATGCGACTGTATACATGTTTGTTTGTTGGTTTTTTTATATTAAACTATTAGAAGAATGAAAATAAATGATTCTTTTTTCAATTTTTATATTTTGTCATATTTACGTTTACCATTCATCCAATATTTTTTTTTTTGATGTAGATTGACCATATATGATTTTATAATGTTCTTCTAAACTCATTTTATTTTGCATCTCATCCATCTTTTGATGATATTCATCCCATTTTTTCTTCTCTTTATCTGATTCATTTATCACTCTTATCTTCTTCTCTTCCTCTTCTCGTATTTTTTTATTTTTTTCCTCTCTTAATTGTTCTTCCGTTTTAGGTATCATATAAGAAGGTATCACATTAGGATTATAATCATTTAGTTCACTTTTTTTCTTACGATAGACTAAAAATTGATAAGTCCTCTCTTCTGCTACAAACTTGGATAATGGAAAATTATCTATCGTCTTCGGAAGTAAACCCGAGTTGAAAAAAAGTTTTCCAAAATCTTTATATAACTTTGGTGAGATATTTTCAATCTCTAAATAATATTGGTCATGCTCTTTTTCATCTCTAAATATCTTCCACATCATCTCATCTCGAACATCAATGATTAATGTATTAACATCAAAATGAAATTTTTCTATTGTTGTTGGGTCTGCCTCCTCACTATCCCTCTTCTTCTCATATGTCTCAAAATGTACTTCAAAATTTACTTTCATTCTTCTAAATCTATATTTTTTATAATCTTTTTCTTTATATTCATTTTAATAAAAAAAATTTAGAAAGAAAATGTGTTAGAGATATTTGGAAAGAAGATATCAAGAATATAGAATACATAGAGTCCAATACTAGAATATAGAATAGTTGTTAAAACTATAAATTCTACTTGTTGATATTCATGAACTTTAACCTCATTCATCAACATACTCTCTTTAAATACCAAAAATGTATAGAATGCAAATAGAAAATCAAATGAATAATGATAAAATTGATAAATCATATGAGTCATCTTATTCGGAATATATTTATTAATATAATAAATAAAATAATAATAGTCATATAAATTGAACATATGATATAAGACTACCAGTTTCATAACTGTATGATAATTTTGAAGAGTATAGATAAAAATAATTTGACCAATATTGCAAAATACTATATTCCAATGGATAATTTGAAAACCTGGATTTATATAAAGTACTATAGTATTTGAAAGTAAAATCATCATAATATCATAAGTAATATCATTTACTTTATTTAGAGGAATCATTGGATAAAAATCACGAAGATACACATTATCCCATTGTATATTTTTCAAATGATAAAAATCAACATTTGAATAGATTTTGTAAAGAAGATAAGTAGTGGATGCTATCACAAAATAGTGATAATATCGAATAAAACTCCTATATCCTTGATAATAAAACATTTTTTCTTTTTTAAATTGTTGAAGGTTATTTATAAATATAAATTGATATTTTTCATTTTTTATTTTATAGACGTAAATATTTTACGTATACTCTAATCGGCCATGGGTAAATTAGTTTTCTCTTCTTCTAATCCTGTATTTATCATAATAACATCTTGATTTATTTCATCAATAAATACAAATGTACCATCTTGATGATAATAAAAATGGACTTCATTTTCAAAAGTATGAAAATGACCTAATTGAATATTTTTATTGGTTTTATCTACTAAATCTTTTTGCATGATACAGAGTACACCGGCATCAACTGGAAAGTAAAATCCAATACTAGAATCATAATCACCATCTCCATAAAAAGTAGAATGAATAGCTATTTTTTTGTTACGAATCTCAAATGCTCCTTCGAAAAAACCTTGTTTTTCACCCCATTCTTTATCATAATCATCGTCAGAGAGTGCATAAGAAGGATCACCTATCCAATATTCACCAGGGGGAAAAATTGTTATCTTCTCTATCTCTTCCATCTTCTTTTTTATATATCCTATCTTCTCATTCTTCTTATCTAAATTCTATTCATTTTTTATTTTTTATATTTACGTTCTTTATGAATTATACTTAAAGAAAAAAGTAGAAAGAAGGGTATATAAAGAAAAAAATGGGAATCTGTTGTGGTAAAGAGGAGAAGAGGAATGTATTGGATGGAAAAGAGATTGTTGTACAAGATGATAGAAAATATTTAAGTGAGGTGAATGAGAAGGATATAAAATATTTTTCATTTGAGGGTAAGCGTTTTCTAGTCAAACCGTGTAATATATATGATGGTGATACATTTAGTATTATTTTTTTGTATCATGGAGTATTGATGAAGTATCGTTGTCGTTGTTTAGGATATGACACACCTGAGATGAAACCATCATTAAAGAATCCGAATCGTGAGAAGGAGAAGGAGATGGCAAAGAAGGCGAAAGAAAGATTTATGGAATTGTTGGGTAAGGGAAGAGATGGATTAGTGGAGGTAGAATGTTTTGAATTTGATAAATATGGAAGAATTTTAGTAAAAGTGTATAATGGAGTGGATGACAAATCATTAAATGATATTATGATAGAAGAGGGTCATGGTTTAGCGTATGATGGTGGTAAAAAAGAGTCTTTTCAATTTGAATAAATGATTATTTTTTTTTTTATTATAATTTTTGATAGAGAGGTCTATCAAAAGTCGATATAAAAGTAGATGGGACCATCAGGGTTTTCGATATGGAGGGAAAATTCATCCATCATATTAAAAACCTCATATTCTCTTCCTTTATGTGTCTGCATCATAGAGACCTCCAAATCATTCATATCTGAATTCGAAAAGACATAGAAGATCTCAGAGAAAGATGTAGAACGAGTGAATGTCACATAATCTTTTAGATATTTTTTCATGATTCGTAAGGTTAAAACAATACGAAGAAGATGTTTTGCAGTAAGAGGATGACCTTCATTGGGGAGTTGAATGGTATGTGATAGAGTCGGATTCAAAGAATCTGACACAAAAACATATCCATTTTCATAAATAAAAAGACTCAGATAAAGACTCTTCATCTCTTTTCTATGAAAAATCGTAAATTTATAGATATCATGGTCTGAATACTTTTTAATTTGAAGAGGAATTCTATTTTTACACTTCTCCCTCATTGTATCTCTTAACTCCTTCCTAAAAGAAGCTGTGTAGATAATTGGCGTCTCCTCAATTGTTGACTGCATTATATTTTTTTATTCATTCTCATATAAAAATAAATATAAAGAAAAAATATATCATTTTTTATGAATTTAGGTTTACGTTCTGATAAAAAGATTCGATTTGTTGTATACATCTACCTGTATAATGAGTAGGAGAGATGGATATTTGAGAAGATTTGAAGATTGTAGATAATAATTCATCTTTTTGAAGTTCTTCTAAAGGATAGAGGATAGAGGAGTCAGTTAAAATACGGCGGATTCTTTCATGTATCTCTTGTCGGTCAAGACCTAATTTAACACCTTGTATCATAATCTCTTCAGAGATAATATTTGGCATCTTCATAAATATAGAATTTTCAATATTTTGAGTATTTATATATAAGGTCGATATAAGTTTGATAGAATCATGTAAGATAGATTCAGTTAGTAAAAAGACTTCAGGATAGATAATTCTTTTTACAGCAGAATCATCTAAACTTCTCTCTAACCATTGATTGATATAAGTCTGTTCAATGGTTGATTGTTGTTGAATGACATAACGACATAAAGAACATATCTTTTCACATGTGATAGGATTTTTTTTATAAGGCATAGCAGAAGAACCAATTTGTTCTTTTCCAAAAGATTCTTGAATCTCCTCTTTACTCGCTAATAAACGAATATCATTCATCATTTTATAGATGGTTTGACATAGATTACTTAATATCTGAAAAATCATAACATCAATTTTACGAGAATATGTTTGACCACAAATAATCAATGATTTTTCAAAACCATAATGTTTACTTAATTTTTCATTTAGAAGAATGACTTTTGAGTGGTCACCATCAAAGAGTTTAAGGAGTGTATCTTCAGACCCGACAGTACCTTTTATACCTCGGAAAGCTAATTTTTGAAGTGATTCTTGTAAAAAGAGTATATCCATATATAAATCCTGATTCCACATTGTAAATCTCTTTCCTATCGTGATTAATTGCGCCTGCTGTAAATGTGTATACGCAAATGTTGGTATCTCTTTATATTCAAATGATTTCTCTTTCATTTTGGTAAATAACTCTTTTTCTTTAAGTAGAATGAATTGTAGACTTTGTTGAATAAGAATGAGGTCAACATTATCATTGATAAAGTTAGAGGTAGCACCTAAATGAATAATTTTACGGGCATTTGGACATAAATCTCCGAAGGCATGAATATGAGCCATAATATCGTGATGAAAGCGTTTTTCGTATTCATCTATTTTTTGAAGATTGATATTATTCTTCTCTTCATTCATCTCATTTATCATTTCATCAGTGATGATATTAACACCTAGTTCTTTTTGATACATTGCGAGGGTTATCCATAAATCTCTCATTTTACTAATTTTTGAATGAGTAGACCATAGAGGGGATAGATAAGGGGCTTTATATCTTTTTCCAATGACAGAATCATATGAATTTTCCATATTTTATTTTTTATAAGGATAAAAAGAAGAGAGATTTACCGTGATTATAAAAATACATAATTGTTATGCATTTGTTGAAGGACGAGTATCTTGAAGACGTTGTAAAATAGCCACTTTTTGTGATAACATATGTGTAAGTCCAATAATCCTTCTTTTGAAAATATTCTTATTTTTTTGAATGAAGAATTCACGTGTTGAATGATTTAAAAAATCAAACAAAAATTTTACATCCTCATTTCGAAAGATAACAGGTTTTGATTCAGAAAAATCAATTAATTCAAACAATAATTTCACAAATTTTTCAATGGTCTCGTCAAAACTCCCTAATGAAGTCCTTGGATCACACACAAGAAGAGTGTATTGTTGAATTGAATGTATTGTTTTACGTATAAATTTTTTATCATTTTCATAATGAAGAACACAAATACGGACCATGGTTATTGTATTTTTTTTTATTGATTTACATAAAAGAAAATAGATAAAAAATGTATAATTTTTCATTTTTTTTAAATGGTATGAGGATTATTGGAGAAGATAGAGAGAATATTCAGTTTACGTTCAATAAATTTCTTCATATCTTCCCATGATTCGAATGTTAAAAGTTGATTTTGATAATATAATTTATATATATTTAATTCTTGTAGAATATCAATTTTATTGATAATACAGATATGACAATTATTGATATATAAAGCAGTTTTAAGAGAGTCTAAATTTAAATAATTACATTGACGACGACGACCTGTTGTAGCACCATATTCTTTACCTAAATCACCAATTTTTTTTAATTCTTCATTATCCTTGGGTTCAAATTCCATGGTTCCAACATAAGTGTCATAAGCTTTAGATACACCATAAATGAGACGAATATCTTTCATTTGTATTCCGGTATTAATGGCACCTCCTAAAGTACAAGTAGAAGAAGTACAATAGGGGTAGTGATCAGTCCAATTAATATCTAATTCAAAACCTTGAGCACCTTCAAGTAAAACAGATTCAACTTTTTCTTTTACAAAAGAAGAGAACCAGAATTTACGCATATCGACCACTTGAATTCCTAATTCTTTGAATTCATTTTGATAATCTTCAACTCTCTTTCCTGTTCTTAACATCTTTTGAGAAAAAGTAGGACCTATACCAGAACCCGTTGTTCCTATTTTGTTATTTGCTCTATCATAATCTATACACTCCTGTGTGATAATGTGACATCCCTTACTTATCATTAATCTATCCCCTATCACAATACCTTTTTCTTTAAGTTCATTTAATTCTTCTTTTAGACGATTTAAATCGACAAGACAGTCAGAAGAGATGAGGTTATAGACATTTGAGTGAAGAATACCCACGGGTATCTGATGAACAACGAATTTTTGATTGTTTATATAGATAGTATGTCCGGCATTACCTGAACCATTAAAACGGACACATAAATGATATTGATTTTTTTGAATTAAATCATAAACAACTTTACCTTTACCTTCATCACCAAAACTACAACCGAGGACAATGTCTACATACATTATTCTTACAATAATGGATAAAGATATATATATTTTCTAAATTTTCCTTATTCTTTTTTTTCTTCCAAATTTAGCTGGTAAAAGACTTGAGTTAAATCAATAACCATAGATTCTGATTCTTTATTTGTTTGATAAAAAAAAGATTTACATTTATCAGAATGAATTTGATGACAAGAAAGAAAATGAAAATGGTATTTGATAAAAAGAATATCTTTCATCACTTCATAAAAGAATAAATCTTTTTTATCAAGTATCATATTTGAAACACTCTTATGAAAAACTTCTTGATTTAATTTATATTCTTTATCTTCAAAAATAATGGAGATGGCAAACCATGTCATAGAGTCATAAGAGACAGTATATGGTGAATGAGGTAATAAAATTCTTTTTTGAAGTTGTTTATAAATATATTCATCTACTTCACTTGGTAAAACGAATTCATGATTTTCATTCGTAAAATAATAAGAGATTTTATATAATTTATTATCTATTTTCATAATTTTAAAGTCTTTATATTGATTTTTCATTTATTTTTATTTAATTAAAGATATATTTTTTTTAAATTCGTTAAAAAAAATGGATAAAAATGGAAATAGAGAGGAGAGAGATGAAGATATTGGATGATGTAAAGTTAGATTTTTCAGATGTATTATTATTGCCTAAAAGAAGTGAATATGCGTCAAGATCACAAGTCTGTTTAGAGAGAAGTATGAAGTTTAAATATTCTCCTTATACATGGTCGGGTGTGCCTATTTTAGTAAGTAATATGGATACAACAGGTACAATCGAGATGGCTTTAGAACTTCAAAAACATAAGGTGATCACTTGTTTACATAAATATTATCAATATCAAGATATCCCACAACATTTAGATAGAAGATATTTTGCAGTAACATCAGGTATACAAGACCATGATTTAGAGAATTTAGATGAGATGGTACGAAATGTAGATCCTATGTTTATCTGTTTAGATGTAGCAAATGGATATATGAATCGTTTTATTGAAGTATGTGCTCAAGTAAGAAGTAAATATCCAGAGAAGATTATAATCGCAGGTAATGTTTGTACTTCAGAAGGTGTATTGGATTTAGTGATGAATGGAAAAGTGGATATTGTAAAGGTAGGTATAGGTAATGGTAGTTGTTGTACTACAAGAAAACAGACAGGTATAGGTATGCCTCAATTAAGTGCTGTAATGGAATGTTCAGATGCTGCACATGGTGTAGATGCTCATATAATAAGTGATGGAGGTATACAAGTCATAGGTGATTTTTCTAAAGCATATGGTGCGGGTGCAGATTTTGTCATGAGTGGTTCAATGTTCGCCGCACATTATGAGAGTGGAGGAGAATTGATTGAAGAGAATGGACGAAAATATAAGATATTTTATGGTATGAGTTCAACAACTGCCATGAATAAATATGCAGGAGGTGTGGCTAAATATAGGAGTAGTGAAGGAAAGACTGTAAAACTCCCTTACCGAGGTCCCATTGAAAATACCATTCTCGAAATTATGGGTGGTATTCGGTCTTCTATGACATATTTAGGAGCGAAAAAGATAAAAGATATCGGTAAATGTGCTACATTTATTCGTGTAAATCGTCAATTAAATACTATCTATAACGGACATGAACATTAAAATACAAATTATTTTAGGCACAAACGCCTAGTAGAGGTGTTTGTCTCAAAGAGACAATTTTAGTAGAATGAAATTTTCATTTAGGAAGATTATAAAAAAAATGAATTTGATGAGAGGTATGATAGAATAAGATAGATGTATTTATTAAAAAGAGTATTAACGTAAATAGAAGAATGACCACAATTATGAGAAAATTAGAAGATTTACAACAACCTATTTTAGAAATATGGGATAAGAGTTCATATTCGAACGTAAAGAGTAAATCGATAATGAATATCGAACTTAAAAAGGGTAAGGTATTTGAAGAGTTCAATCCTACAGTCAATGATATGTTTTTACATGCCTTGCGAAAGTATCAAAATTTAGATATTGTACTATTTATGAATATGGATATCTTACAGACGAATGAATATTATCTTGAACATTTAAAGACAACCTTTAATAAATTTGGTATTAAACATGAGAGTGTTCATAAAAAGACATTATTAAATATTTTATATCAGATTCATTATGATCAATTAGAAGTACAAAATCGAAGTCAGATAGAGTCCTATTTAGAAGATAGATATCCATTCTATAAGAAGATGAAAGAAGATGATATCATCTCACTTACGATTCTCATTCTACTTAAAAAGAATTTAAAGACAAGTCGTATTCATTCTCATTTTGAATCGACATATTGTATTTTTGTACCTTATTCTCATACAAATAAATGGGTATTATCTACTATATTTTTGAATGATAATACGATGAAATTTTTAAAAAATCAAGAATTTAAGTTTTATTTAAAGAGAGAATCAGATTATGAACAGACAAGAGATTGGATAAAAAAATATCGTCATTTTTATTTTGATGAATTATCTTCTCTAGACCAATCACAAGTATTATTATTTAGTTCAATTATGTTATATTTTATTGGACATCGTAATGCAAGAGATTTGGATGTGATGGCACATAATTTATCGGAGGAGGGTATTCTTAAGATTCGAGATTTGTATGATAGATATGCGAAGAAAGAATCGATTGAAGAACAGAAGAAGACTCCTTTTTATCTAAAGAATAAAAGTGAATTTATGGACATATCTATTAAAAATACAGAATACTGGCCTAATTATTGGGATGAATGGTTAAATCGTTGGGCTAGAGAGTCGAATGCGAAGTATTTTGAGGAGGTATTGGGAAATGGAGAGTATCATTCTTATTTTTTGGGAATGAAGACGGTGACGATGGAGATGGATATTGTACGAAGAATGATTCGTAATCGTTCGAACTCGATAGCTGACTTAATCACATTTAAGATGAGATATTCATTTGTACCGATACAACTTCCTGAAGTACCTACTCATTTAGTAGAATATAAGAAGTTAAGTACTTTAGATGAAGAACGAAAACAATATTATTTAGAGAATGGGGGAATTATTCATGAAGAGAGAGATGAGATGGAGATTCATAAAAAGATTGATATTGATCTCTTTATAGGAAATATTAAAAAAGCCATATATGAAAGATATAAAACAGTTGAGATGACAGATGACGAAATTCGTAAAGAGTTAGGAATTCTTCATCGACCTGTAAAACAGAATATCACGATGAAGATTCATCGAAAAGAAGAAGAGAATATCACAATAGGAAACATTATGCGTAATTTTGATGTACCAGTTGAAGAGAAGGTCTCAGAACCACCTGTAGTCGTGATACCTGAAGGTAAAAAAGTAAAGAAACTTCCTATAAAGAAGTAAAGATTTTATTTATTTAATATTTTATTTTTATATTTTTCGTAAAGATGAAATACTCTTTTATTTAGATTATGAAGATTTTGATATAAACCCAAAAGAATCGAAAAGAAGAGTATATTATAAATTGTATCAGAGACTTTAATATTTAAAGATGAAAAGAGAGGTCCTAATAAATGTGTATGATATTTTTCAATCACCATTCGAATTGAAAATGCTAGTAATAATTCTAAAATAATCTCATAAATTATATATTTATCTTCATCTTCTTTAAATTCTTTTTCAAAAATAAAATTTATAACATTTGATATAAGTAAACCAATTTGAAAAAAAACAAATATCAAGAATAATATAAAAATATATTTGCAACTTAAACATTTTTTCAAAAATGAATATAAGCTCATGGATAACTCTATTTTTAGTGATTATATTATTTTATTTTTAGGAATAAAATAATGAAAGATATTTAATTCTTTTCTTTTTTAGATTTTGACTTCTTACCATGTTTTTTATTCTTCTTATCTTTTTTTGAGTCAGAATGGTCTGAATTTTCTGAATGAACTTCATTATCATCCATGGAATATCTCTCTTCAAAAACTTCTTCACCTTCAACTTCTTCTTTTTTAAGAGGAGTTGTCATCTTTTCAATAATCTCTTCATTCACTTCTTCTTCATCATCAGATGATGTAGGTGTAAAGTTCTTAGCTGACCACTTCTTTGGAAGCATTGTATTCTTAGGTTCTTCGTCTTCATCTTGACGATTTTTTTGTTGATACTTATTCTTCGCCTTTACAGACTTTCTAGTACCATCTTTAAACTTTCTTTGTATAGCACCTTTACCTTCAAAATATTCAGGAGATTCTTCCATTTTACGTTTATTATCTATTATTTATAAGTATGTTATTTTCTTACTTGAATGAAACGAATGATTCATTTTTTTTTATCACACCTTTCATTTAGAAAACGTAAATATTCATTTTGAATAAGAATAAAAAAAATGAATAATAGGGAGATTTACGTTTAGAGTATATTCAAAATATTTTAATACATAAGAGAGAATAAGAATGAAGACCCTTTTAATTGTTGAATCACCAGCAAAATCAAAGACTATTGAAAAGTTATTAGGTCCAGATTATATTGTCAAGGCATCTTTTGGACATATTCGAGAATTAGATGATGATAGTAAGAGAGAGGGTGTAAAATATGGTATTGAGATTGAGAATGGTTTTCGACCTGTTTTTAAGATTCAATCTCGTAGTTCAGCTCATATCAATGAATTAAAGAAGACGATGGAGAAAGTGGATAGAGTACTTTTAGCAGCGGATGAAGATAGAGAGGGTGAAGCCATCGCCTGGCATTGTGCTGTTGTTTTAAAACTTCAAACTTCTGGTGGTATGAATCGTATCTGTTTTCATGAGATCACAAAGAATGCTCTTGAACATGCTGTTTCTAATCCTCGTAATATTGATATGAATATGGTTTACTCTCAACAGACAAGACAAATATTAGATAAATTAGTAGGATATGAATTATCACCATTATTATGGAAGTCAATTGCACCAAAGTTGAGTGCAGGAAGAGTACAATCGGTATGTTTAAAGATTATTGTAGATCGTGAAAGAGAGATTCAAAAGTTTACAGATAAGAGATATTTTAAGACTCTTGGATATTTTAAGACGAATATTGTAGGTCTATTAAACAAGATGTTTGAAGGTGAAGATGATGTACAGAGATTTTTGGAAAAGATGAAGAGAGTGACATATACAGTAGAGAATATTGAAGTGAAGAGGATTGAAAAGAGACCTCCTCCTCCCTTTACAACAAGTTCAATTCAACAAGATATTGGTGGAAGATTTGGTATGCCTTCTAAAAAGATTATGTCTATTCTTCAGAATCTATATGAAAATGGTAAGATCACTTATCATAGAACAGATTGTACAAATTTGAGTGAACATATTATGAAAGAGATTAAGGATCATATTGTATCAAATCGAGATCTTGGAAGAGAATATTTTCATCCTCGAATTTATAAGACCAAATCTAAATCAGCTCAAGAAGCTCATGAAGCCATTCGTCCGACGTCGATTTATACTATCTTTTTAGATGACTCTTTTGATGAAGATTCTAAAAATATTTACCAAACTATTTGGAGAAGAACCGTCGCAAGTCAAATGGCTCCTTATACTTATGATCTTTATACCATGACTATTGGGATGGGAGAGGAGATTGAAGAGAAGTTTTTAGCAAAAGCTGAGAAAGTGATATTTGATGGTTATAAAAAGATATATGATGATACAATTAAAAAAGGAGACTCACAAGATGAAGAGGATGTAGTAGGTTCACTCTTTGGTGATGTAAAGATTGGAGACACACTTACAAATGAGAAGATTGTATCTACAGAGAAGTATCAAAATCCTCCTGTACGATATTCAGAAGCGACGATTATTAAAAAGATGGAAGTTGTTGGAATTGGTCGTCCATCAACATATGCCTCCATTTTAGATAAATTGTTTGAAAGAAAATATGTAGAGAAGAAGAATGTACCCGGTCAAAAGAAAAAAGGTCTCTCTTTTACTTATGAAAAGAAAGAGATTAAAAGTCATAAGATTGATATCACCATAGGTGGAGAGAAGAATAAATTGGTACCAACGGATATAGGTATGCGTACTGTTGATTATTTAGTAGAACATTTTCAGAATATAATGAATGAGAAGTTTACATCGGAGATGGAGGATAAATTAGATGAGATAGCAGGAGGAAATTATACTTGGAATACAGTAGTTGGTGAATATTATCAATCTTTTCATCCTAAAGTTGAAGAGTTAACTAGTAAAGAGAGTAGTGTTGGAGGAGGAGTTTTTGAGAAGATGGTGAAACGTTTATTAGGTAAAGATGATGATAAGAATGTTTATGTATATCAAGGTAAATTTGGACCTATCTATCAGATAGGTGAAGATAAAGAGAAGACAAAGAAATATGTTAAATTATTAGAAGGTGATGAAGTAGAATCAGTCACATTTGAAGATTATATGAAGACAAAAGAGAGTGGAGATTATCCGAAGAAGGTTGGAGAATATGAAGGTAAAGAGATATTATTAAAGAAAGGTAAATTTGGATTTTATTTGGTTTATAAAGAGAATAATTATAAGATTAAACCGACAATGACACCCGAAGAGTTAACGGAAGAAGAAGCGATTGAATGTTTAGGTATTCAAAAAGAAGTATCCGCGAGTGGAGAAGAGATATCAATCACTTTCCCAATCAAAAAAGGTAAATATATGATTCGAACAGGACAATATGGACCCTATGTACAATTAGATAAGGTATTCGCATCAATACCGAAGACGATGAATATATTAGGAATGACAGAAGAGGATTGTAAAACATTAGTCGAAAATAAAAAGAAGTGGGAGAAAGAGAAGAAGTCAACCACTTTTAAAACGAAAAAATAATCTACTAAACATTTTTATATATCATTTTTTTACATTTAAATAAAAATATTAAATAAATATATTTATCATAAAAATCATAAAAAAATTTATATTCAATTTATTTCTTTAAGTACTTTCATTCTAAATAAATTGAACTTAAAGAAAAAGGATGAATATTAGGTTTGTATTTGTAGTAAGGTTTAACTAACAAACTTCTTGTAAGAATTGAAGGAACACATAGAAGTGATCATTTAAATCATTTGAATCGAATATCTGTAAAATCTCATTTGGTTTATATTCTTTATTAAGAATACCATAAAACAATTGGAAATATACAATTAAAAATTCATTCATATTTTCTAATATATCATCATTCATAAGAGTTGGGATATGATAAGGTAAGACTCCTCCGAATTGAATTTTTACAAAAGAGTGGAGGATGGAGTTTTTAATCATCTCCGTTAAATAGACAGAGATATTATCTATAATTGTTTTTTTATATTTTAAGATATGTTCATCTTTTTTCTGATTGGATGTGTCTAAGAAGTAGAGAGGATACAAATAAATGCGTTTATCGTCATAGAAGAGATAAGAGATTAAATAGAGTGATGATTTATCATGTTTACCTTCATCTGGAGAGTCCATCTCTTTAAGATCATGAATACGGACAATGAAGGGTATAAGAACACGAATCTTCTCTTTATTTTGAGCAAAGAGATGAACTAAAATATCTTCAAGAGCATAAGAGGGATAAAAATAATTATTTTCGATTTTAAGTTTGAATAATTTTTTATCGAGTGGATGTTTTTTTTTATATTCATTCATGACTAAATAACGTTTGAGTGGGTTCTCTTTCATTTTGTTCACAAATCCTTCTTCAAACTTACTTAATGCTTCTTTCTTCTCTTGATACATATGATTTGCCACGGTGATACTAAATTGATTTAAATTGGTCTCTTTACCAAAATGATTTAAATAGATATCAGCATAAATGGCTCTTTCATTTTCAATTTTAAGAGAAGGATCTTTATCTTTAAATAAGTCCATTAACTTTTCACATAAAAGATTTTGATGTTCAGGGAATTGAGACATCATTTGACGGAAGTTTTTAAGAATGAGTTTAATATTCATGGAAGGGTTTTTTAAGAATAATTTAGCCACTTCGTTTGTTTTTAGAATGACGGAAGGAGAGAATATTTTTTTATTAATCTTTTCATTTTCATTCTCTTCAATATTTGCTTCTTGAAGTTGAATCTCTTCAAATTCTTTCATCTTTAATTCATAGAAAGTATGAATCAATGAACCAATCTTTTCAAGATTTTTAGTATTTTCAATACAGACCATAAAATTTCTCCTTTGGTCACCTTCTTCTCTTGGTTTTTGAACATAAAGTTTAATAATATTCATTTCAGAATTTTCTGATTTAAAAGGTTTACATTCAGTCTTATCAGATACTTCTTCAAATAAAAGAAAGATACAATTTTGAATAAATCCTTCATCAATATCGAGAAGAGTTTTTTTAACACTACCATAAATATCAGATGTTTGTTTAGGTAAAGATTGACCAGTGATAAGATAATAAATAGTATCTTCATTACCACTTCCAAATTCAAAATCAACATGTTTTCTTTGAAGGATAGGTTGTAAATTTTTTTTCATTAAACCATCAAAACCTTTATCGGAGGGTTGAAAATATCGAAGGACGATATTTAATTTTGGTTTATCTTTTTTTTTATTTTTTATAATCTCATCAATAAATTCAAAATTTTCATCTTCACGAATATCGTCACCTTCTTCATTTAAATTCATATCTTCAATATCCTCTTCTTCATTCTCATTTTCATTTTCATTCTCATCTTCATCTTCTTCATCTTCATTCTCCTCTTCTTCATCTTCATTTTCATCTTCTTCATTCTCCTCTTCATATTCTTCATTTTCATTTTCATTATCATTTTCTTCATTCACAATAGGTTCTTTCTTTTTTTCATCTCTACTATTTTTTTTAGAAATAGATTGTTTTGAATCTTTAGGTTTTATACTTTGACTTTTATTGATTCTCATACGACTCTCCATATTATCTACTTTTTAACTAGATAAAAAATACTTCATTTTTTATCGAATATTACAAAAAACATATATAATCGATTAAATATATAACATTGAATGTCTTGAATCAGTATTTTTACGGAGTGATGATTTTTTCAAAAAGATATCGATAGATTTTTCATCTAGATGAAAAGGTATAGTAAAATTATCAATTTTATAGGGTATATGAATCTCATCTTCTTCTTTTTTTTTCTTCTCCTCTTCTTTTTCTTCTTCTTCTTTACCTGTTTTTTCGGGTATCTCTTTCTTAATTTGTTTTGGATATATTAATCGTAGTAAATTGATTTTCATAATAATATCTTCTAAACATCTTTTTACTTGTCTTACACCTTCTTCATCTTTACAATATTTTTCAATAATATATTTTATATGAATATCTTTTATGATAATTTCATCTTTTTGAAAACCACTTAATTGTAAAAGTTCAGGTAAAATATATTCTAAACATATCTTCGTCTTCTCTAATACTCCATATCCTTCAAATTTGATAACAGTTAAACGGTCTTTTAATATTGGATTAATGAGTTCTTTATCATTATAAGAGAAGAAGAACAAAGTTCTCGATATATCAAATGGTATACCTGCAAAATATTTATCATAAAAACAATTATTTTGACTGTTATCTGTTAAATGTGTTAATACCCCTGTTATCTCATGACCTTTTGATGTATCACTTATTTTATCCAATTCATCAAAAAATACTACTGGATTCATTACTTTTGATTCCATTAACATATCCACAATTCTACCCCATATTGCACCTTCATATGTATAAGAATGACCCTCTAAATTACTTGCATCGGATGCACCACCTAATGCATAAAAACAGAATGGACGATTAAGAGCTTTACTAACACCATTTTTTACTAAACTTGTTTTACCAACACCAGGTGGTCCTTCTAATGCTATAATTTGTCCTCTAGATTTTGGATTGGATATCCATTGTGCCATAATTTGAATAATTTTATTCTTCACTTCAAATTGTCCAAAGATAGTCTTCTCAAGATGTGACTGAGCATCACTTAAAAACTTTTTTATTTTGAATGAATCATCATTCATATTTACAGGCATCTCTACATATAGATTAAAAGGTATATTTGATACACCTTTTAACCATTTACCTAATTTACTATATTCTGAATCAAAACTAGTCATCGCTTCATATTGATCTATCTTCTGTATAATTAATGATTTTATAGGTATACTTAAATCAGAAAATAAAATACGATATCTTAAGGGTACTTCTTCTTTATGATAATTTAAAACTTCATCTTCTTTATCAATAATCTCCATCTGTCTTTTACGATTTAATTTACGAAAATATTCACATTCTTTTGATTTTCGATATATCTTATCATCATATTCAATTTCTAAATCACTATTTTTTCGTCTTGGTTTTCGTGGTTGTTCAAAATACTCATCATCGTCATCATCACGTTTTCTACCTTTTTTTTTATAAAATTGGTCTCCCTTCATAGAATCTTCTGGTTCACCTCTTAAAGTTATCTGTAAATTCTTCTTATCCATTTGTTATTTTATATTCATTTTTTTATATAAAATGAAACGAACACTTTGAATTGTCTCTTCGAGACAAACGGGCTTACAGCCCGTGGCTATCCTCCTTCGTTCCCGAACACTAAAGTGTTCGGTAATGGCGATTCGTTGAATCGCCGTCGGATAGGCTCCCTCCGGTCGCAAAAGTTTAATACTTGTTTAATAGTTTCTTTAATTTCAATTTTTTTAAAGAATGAAATATATATAAAGAAAATGAAATTTGTGACCGAAGGGAGCCTTTTCGACGAAGGAGGATAGCCACGGGCAATAAGCCCGTTGTTGGACTTTGTCCAACATTTAAAGAATATTCTCTTCATAAAATCGATAAAGTAGTTCATTAAAATTATAAATAGAACCAAATGTTTGAGGTCTTTTATCTTGAATGAGAGATATCACCTGATTCGGATTCATCTGATATTCTTTCATTAAATATGCACCAACCACCGTAGCTGAACGCATAAAACCCCAATAACAATGTATTAATACATTTTGATTATTTTTAACTTGATTTTGTATAAATTCAACGGTTGAAGGTAGGTGTTGATAGAATTTTTCTATATTCTCTTCGTTTCGATGGTCACTCACATCCACTCGTATTTTGGGTAAAGACTGAAAATAAGGATGGAAAGGTTCATTTTGTGTACAATTGACAATAGCATGAATCTTATTTTCTTTTAAAAAATGAATATCATGTGATGATTGTATATTACCTAACCATATATGTGAGGTGATTCTATCAGCAGGATGAACACCTCGTATTTGATTATATGTATGAAAGATAATAGGTTTTTTAAGTAGATCCATCGATTTATGAAAAATATTCATTCTTCTTCTCTCTTTTATTTTTTACATAGGATATTTTTTTATATTCGATAAAAATAGAGAATGAATCAATTTAAAAAAACAAAAAAATTAATGAAGAAGAATGACGACTTTTCAATAGAAAGTCTAAAACCTTCTGTAAGTACCGTAGGTACGGACGTTAGAGAACTAGCCAAGGCTAGTTCTGTAAGTTTTCAGAAAGTTAAAAAAGAAGAGGAGGTATATGAGGAGATAAAGAATCGTATATTAGATGAGATCTATTTTCAAGAACATGTTCTTGGTAAACTTTTTCAAATTACCAATATCTATAAAGTAAAAGGAAAATATCATATTGAGATGAAGATGAAAGGTCGTAAAAAACAAGATGAACGTCTTATCAATCATATCAATCATTTTTTTCATGAAAATCCTATATTTCTCGATTTTTTAAATGAAAATATGAATCGTAAAATCCCTTTAGATGTCCAAATGTATTATAATCGTGATTTTAAACCCATTTTACTTGTCAATAAAAGAGGATTTCATTTTATAGATTTTTTAAGTTATTTACATAATAAAAATATTGTATTGAATGATTTTACCTTTATGAGTACAAATCCTCGAAAAATATTCTAAAATGAAAAAAGAGTATGGAGAATACATATTATTTTTGTGTAGGAGCCGTCTTTAAAAATGAAAGTCATATTTTACAAGAATGGTTAAATCATTATTTTGAACATGGTGTGGATCATATCTTTCTAGTCAATGATTATAGTACTGATGATTATTTATCGATTGTTCAACCTTATATCCAAAATGGAAAGGTGACTTTAATTCATAATGATATACCTTATTATAAATTAAGACAGAAAGATATTCAAAATAAATATTTTTTACCTTTATTAGAAAAGAAGATTACTAAATGGTTAACTATATTGGATTTAGATGAATTTTTATGGTCACGACAGAGACGAGATTTGAAAGAGGTATTAAAGATGTGTGAAAAGTATGGTCAGATTCAATTTAATCATACATTATTCGGTTCAAATGGATGGATTGAACATCCTAAATACATAGTACCTTCATTTACAAAGAGAGCAAAGTATACAACAGAATATGAAGAATGTAAAAAATACATCGTAAATTCCGATTTTGAATTTGAATCTTTATATGTTCATCATGCTGATTTTAAAAATATAAATGAAGAGAAGAAGAGAGAAGTATTTATACGAATTGATTATACAGGTGATGGAGAGAATCCATGGTTTGTACTTCATCATTATCGAATTCAATCTCTACAATTTTGGAGAGAAGTTAAATGTACTCGTGGTGACATCGATGAATTCATACAAAGAAATGATGAACATTTTTATAAATATGATATCAATGAAGTGGAAGATACCTCACTCTTTGAACGCAATCAACATCTCTATCCCTCCTCCTAATATTTTTTACTTTTCTTTATATTCATTTTATTTAAAAAATGAATGATACTTAAAAAAAATAAAATTTTTATTTTTATTATTATAATTTGGATAATTCTTTGTGAGTACCGATAAATTCGAGTTCACCGATATTCTTTTTCTTTTCTTTCATATTTAAAATGAGAATTGGTTTTAATGTCTGTTGACCCATACAATGTATCTTCATTATATTTTTATGAGGTTGATTAAGGTCAAACTCGATAGTTTTTTTCTCAGTCTCTTCTTGAAGAGGAGACCATTTACCATTCTTTTTAATCCATAATTTTTTATTAATACCATATTTAATGGTTTTTTCAGGATAGAAAGTAGCAGATACAGAAGGTCCAATGCGTTTTTTATCCGTATTGAATTTAAATTGAGAGATAATCTTTTGTATTCGAAGAGCATTCTGTTTATTTTTTAGTGGAGACTCCGACATATATCCTCCTGTATCTATAAACATCTCTATAAAATTAAAGTTTTGACTCCAATATTTTTCAATATCACCATAATCAATGATTGGGTTTATTTTATTAAATAATCGGGGTTTTGGTAAAACAGCGACATCACTAAATTTTAATTCAATCTTATATTTGGTTTTAATAAAATTCCAACAATCATCATGAATAAAAACACCACTATTTAGTTTATCTTTTATATTATTTTCATTAATGGTATCATAATAGATATCCTGAAAATATAGATTACCTTTTTTGTCCTTAAACTCAATATTACAAGATACTTCTTGACAATGATGTATTACCTCATCAGTGACGGTTAAAAAAGTACAATTATTTAACCATTGAAAATTCTTTTGATAATCTTGGAGACGTTTTGGTAAATGAGGATCTTTTTGATAGGCTTCATAGACTTTTTGATAAAATTTTTTTTGAAAAGGATATATCTTCTTTTTTTGTTCAACCATATCATACATCTCTTTTATATTTTCAATCGTTCCATCTAATATAGAATGACATGTATTACCACATGCAAAACAGAATACATCCCAACAACCCATTATTTTTTTATATCTACTTGATATAAAGAATTTAATAAAAAAAATTAAAATAATAATGATATTTTCTTTAAATATATTTCATTCTTTAAAAATTTGAACTTAAAAAAATAATTTATAAAAGCGAACCTACAGGTTCGCGTCGGGCATAGCCCGACTTGCGACCCTCTGGGTCGCACTCGCCCTTAGGGCGAGGTGTTGATTGACAAAGTCAATCAACTAAACTCCACTCTCCATCGGTAAACAGATACAAGATTTTTCATCACCAAAAAGATTATTGACAGCGATTTTTCCAAACTTAGCACAATAGTTTACTTCATCTGTAGTACAATTACAATCATCCGTAAATTTATTGACTACATTTGTTATTTTTAATGGGTCTATTGTATTACAATTTTTATAATTAGAAAAATATTCATTTTGATAACGTTGATAAAGAATAAAAAGAAGTAAAAGAACGAGAAGGAAGATGAAAATATGTTTCATATGAAGTTTCATATTGATTATTACTAATATTATGGATTAAAATAATTTTAGAATGATTAAAAATAAAAAAATTATTTATTCAGTTAATAAACGACTATTAATAAATATTTTTCCTCCTTCATCACAGATTGTTTTATGAAAAGGAACATGTTCACATATAGGTATTTTACCTTTCATTCCAACATATGTTGCATTTTTTAAACAAGATATTTTATAAATACCAATAGCACCAAATGCACTTGTCACAGGTACAAGATAGGAAGGAGGCATAGGAGGATGATTATAACGGTTTAAGACTCGATGTATAATTTTTTTTCTTCTCTTATCCGATGTCTTTTTCTTTATTTTAAAAATCTCTTGTAAAAAATCATGTTCAATAATATTCGGAATACGGAGTGCATACACATCATAATATATTTTTGTTTGATTACCTGTTAAAACATCCCATTTATTTACATCAAAACCAAAACAAGTAGATATACTATTAATAATTTTACCAGAGAAGATACGGTCATCTAAATCAATCATAATCATATAATCAGCTTGAAAAGTCTCTTGAAGTTGATGAAAACGATTTAATAGAATATTTCGAATATATGCAAGACGGTCAGTTCTCTCTTTTATTTTTACATCATTCTCAAATATAAATTCAAATTTGGGATGATTAAATTCCATTAAAATTTGTCGAGTCATATCTGAAGAATCATTCTCATAAATAATCATACGATAATCTAAAAATTGATTTCCTAATAATTCTAAAATCATAAGATTTTTATGAAGATAATTGGCAACATCTTTACAACATCCTAACATTATTACCTTGTATTTTTGAATGGATGAACAATTTTCAGATTGAAAAGATATACTGGTATCAGCTACATTTTTATAAATACATTTATATTTTAATTTCTTCTCTTTTATCTCTCTTTTTTTTGTATTCTCTTTTGTAAGCATCTCTTGAATCTCCTTTTTTTTCTTAAATCTTCGATGATTCTTCTTTTTTATCTGTTGAATCATCTTATATTTTTTTTGTTTTTTAGGTTTTTTATTCGATGAAAATAAATTAAACATTTTTTTTTCCCCTATCTTTTCATTTATATTTTCTTCTTCCATTTAATTCTTGATTCTTATAAAGAAAATTAATTTTTCTTATATACATATCCAAAAAAATAATTATAATTTAAGTTTTTTTATTTAATAAATATCTCGTATCGCTTTACCAACTCCAAATCGAGGTGCTCCCGATGTTGTATATTCTTGGAATTTAACCGTGATAATTTTATTAATATACTTTTCTCCATTCTCATAATATTGTCGTTTTAACTCAAATGTACCCTTCGGTACTACTGTAAATACAACTCCGTCTTTCGTTTGACAATCCCAGATAACACATCCTTTCATGTCTCCCGTTCCTTCATGATATCCTATAATCTTAAACTCCTCTTCAAAGAATTCCTTGTATTTTTGTAAATATTTACTTCTCTTCTGTACCTCGTAAATACCCGTCTTCTCTCGAATCATAATTCCTTCATATCCTTGTTGAACATATTCATCATGTTTCTTCTTTACATCATCTACTGTTGATAATATCTCCGAATCCACTTTTACTATCAAATCCTGGCTCTTATTCTTCTCCAAAAATGTTGTCAAAAATTCATACCTCTCTTGATATGTTAATTGTGGACGGGCTACATCAATAAAATCATAGATATAATAAGATACCTTATCTATCTTTACTAAATCTTCCTTTGTCACCTTCTTCTCCGTTAAACGAACCAATCCAGATAATGTCTCAAAATCAACATCATCCGTATATAACTCTCCGTCTAAATACATCGTCGAAGGTAATTGGTCAAATAATACACTCATCTGACCTCTCAGTTTTCCAAAATTCTGAAAAGGTATACCCTTCCGAGATTCCATTATGATATTACCATCTTTTCTATAAGAGATACAACGAATACCATCAAACTTCTTCTGAGCATAGGCCGGAAAACTTATCTTAAATCCCCTACCACTCTTCTTATAGTCAGTCGGATCAAATGTATTCGCCAACATCGGACGTACTATGATATTTGAACCTACATTATCCTCCGTCTCTTCAACAGTCTCACAATATAAATCCTTCTCTTTCTTATTCTTAAATTTACTCTCCGCTTCTAATATCGCCTGTTTTAATACACTTCGACCAGCCTTACCCGCATCAATATTCTTAACATGTGATACCATCTTAGAATCCTTCTCACCATGTGCCGTTATGACATCATAACTTCCATTGTGAGACTCCTCTATACGAATACTCCATTCATATATTTTATGATTGTTATTTAATTGATATAATTTAGGGAATGAAGGTATCGTCTCCACCTCTGGTGCTTTAACTTCCTCCTTCTTTCCACCCTTCTTTATCTTCGTGACAAATTTATCCATCTTTACTCTCTTTTATCTACTTTTTCTTTAAGTTCAATTCAATTTACTTTGACGTAAATTAAAAAGAGATAAACGTAAAAAATAGATGATTTATAAAAAAATGAATTAGAATATAAAGAAATAGATTTTTAATTCATTTTTTTTTTGAATATAAAGAGAAAGAGAGTATTAGGGATTTAGAGGAAGAAAAATGAGTGAAATGTGCGTTTACGGTCCTTATTTATTTGGGGTTGGGCTCGTATTATTAATATTAGGTGTATATCAAAATAATCATTGGATGATACAGATTATTACCAAGATGATAGAGATGAAGGTAGATATGGAGAGAATGATGAAAAAGATGGATATCAGAGACCATTCTTTTCAATTAGAGAGAGTAGAATTATATTATAATCTATATGACAGTGTAGATGTGACAAAAGATTGTAGGAATATATCTTATATTGATAAGGAGTTGATAGGTAGACTTTATGAGAAGAAGAGGAGAGAGAAGATAGAGAATGGGGGGGAGGATATTCGATTAAAGATATATTATAAATATGATTTACAGGAGTATATCTTATATGTACCATATGAGAGGAAGATACAGATAGAGACGAAAGATGGAATTAAGACAGATATGAGGATTGATTTTCCTATTTGCACAAAACAGAAATTAGATGATTTTAGAAAAGATATTATCACACCTTATTATCCAGGTAAGGAGAATGATAAAGATTATTATTTTTATTCATTGTATAATATGGATTGTAAATATTTAAAGGGTATTTATGTGAATGGGGAGAGGGTAGAGGATGGGATGGAGTATTTTGAAAAGATAAAGACACCTTATTATGATTATGGAGTGACACAACATTTACCGGTAAAGATAAGTTGGATATTAAAGGATATAGGTGTAGAGATGAGTGAATTTAAGAAGATAAGAGTAGAATTTATGAATTTTTATTTGGATGAAGAGATCATGGAATTGAAGGAGCAGGCATTTGAGACGGAAAATATGGAGGATATCTTTATCACAGATTATATGATGTGTACGATGATTAAGAAAAACAAGATATATGAGAGATGGATACATTTTGGTTAAGAGAGAGAAAATAAGAAAAAAAGAAGGAGAAGATAAAAAAAATCTGTTTATAAAGTATAGTAAGAAGATGAGTTATATTCAAAATGCACAAAAATTTTCAAATATCAATAAAAATATTAATCAAAAAGTGAATAATAATAACCAGATGAAGAGAGGAGACCCCACAAATAAGATGATGAACCAGGTGACAGGAAAGACGAATAGTTCGACCTATAATTTTGCTTCACCTATTAATTATTATATGGGAGATGGTGTATTAGGTTCATATGATAATTTAAGATTAAAAACAACATGTGGACCAGGTGGATGGGCTCATCCTCCATGCAATCCTCCAGTGAAAAGTAATTTACAGACAGTCCCAATAGGTACTCCTTTACCTTTACGAAATGAAGAGATATATTCAGAGATACCTCGTGATAGTATGTTCTTATTTGCGAGAAGTTATGCTTCACCTGACTGCTGTCCTGCTACATTCTCAACAGACCGTGGATGCATCTGTTCAACTCAACAAATGAAGGCATTAGTGGGTGAGAGAAGAGGTAATAACCAGACTTATAACAATTATAACTTCTAAAAATTATATCGAAGATATAAGTATAAGATGTTATATTGTTCAGATTGTTTATTAAAGAATCCGGTGATAAAAAAGGATAAAGTAGAGATTTTTGTATTTGACCCGAAGACAAAGATGATGGAGAAGATGAGGAAAGGAGTGAATGGGAAAAAAAAGTAAAATGAATGATATATTTTTTTGTAGAATGATTGTATTTTATCTAAGAATACAATAGAGTTGATAAAAATGAAGACAAAGATAGTAATTAAGAAAAAGAAGAGAGATACTAAGAAACCCAAGATTGATGTAAAAGCACTACTTAAATTATCGAAAGATGATTGTAAATTTTATATAAAAAAAGATGGTGATATTCGAAAATTTAAGAAGAATATTGGAGATAAATATCAATCTTTATTGTGTTTATTAAATAATAAAATTAGATTTGATTTTTTAACCTTTCCATATTTATATGGTAATGAAGATAGAGTCTTAAAAAAATTATTCATTATTCATAAACTTCAACAACAAAAAGATATAAAATATATAATAGTTCAAGAGATTAAAAAAGTAGATTTTCCTGATTATTCAATTAATATTTTAAGAGAAAAATATTTAAAAGAATATTGTATTTCATCTTTTTTACATTTTTACGCGAGTAAATATGATAAAGAATTCTATAATATGTTTTTTGGAGATACTGAATCAGAAGATGGTTTAATTAGAGCAATATCAGCGAATTCAATACAATTTAAATTACATTATTTAGATATTGGTAATCAAGAATTATTATCACGTATTTTTTATATAGAATATGTAAAATATTATTTAAATAAAGAATTGATTCAAAAATATGGTAAAGATTTAAAGGATTTTCATAATTATCATGAATTATATCTTTTTTTACAAAAGAAGGGATATGTAAAGAAGTTTTATCAAGAATATGGACCTCAAATTTTACGTTTAATACCACGTTTTATATCATTTATACAAAATCATCCTGATTTTGATAAATATATGACACAGACTCAACGTAAATTAAAAGATTTTCATAAGTTAAGTGTACCCAAACTACTCAATCAATTTTTACCAAAAAACATGGATAAAGAGAAGATCTATCTTGAATACTTAAAATTAATAAGAACGTAGACACAAAATTTAAATTTATAAATAAATTTAAGATAAAAAATTGATAGTTAAAAGGGTATGATATAGTTTTTATTATATAGATATAAAATAAAATGTCTCATTGGGGTACAGGTAATGATGATCGTGATGCAGCTCTCTTCATCCCCTCTCGTCTTGAGGTGAAGAAATCCTTCTCCTTTCTGTCGACTTTGTTTTCGAACAAACAAGATAGTGATAAAATCCCCTATGATTATTCTTTGAAGCGCGAAGCTAATGATAAGTCTAATCAAGAGTACACAAAACTCATCGGTAAAAGCTTCTGTGACAATCCTGTCCAAGCTAAAAATCCCCTCGCACACAACCCTCCCACAAGTGACAAGCATGTTTGTATTAGAAATGATACACATGTTTACGACATCATGATGTGGTCTCCTTATTAAAATTAAGATTCTCTTAGGTAATGTCTGTCAAGGAACTGGTATATATATGTTGAAGCATACTCTTGTGTGAGGTGCTATCAACAACGCTTGACGTGTATTCATTTACCCGTTGATATTAAATAATTCAACGCTTATAATTGTTTTTTCTTCTTTTTTTATCGTAAAAAGATAAATTATCTTTTTAAATATTAGATACCATTATGGAATTTGATTTAAATGCCCTCATCGTGATTATCATCTTTATCGCCCTCTTTATGTATGGATATACACATATTGAACATCTTACAAATGAAATAACTTATGTAAAATCAACTCTTGATAATCGAGAGTATTTAGTAAGAAATATGCCAGATAAACAAGAAGCAGCGAATCTACTAGCAACCATTCGAATGAAATTAGACAAGATCTGTGATACGATGAAGGAAAAATATCCCGATGATGATTCTGTCAATCGTATGGTCGAAAAATTTAATCCTGATAATATCACCGAAGCCGGTAAAAATAATAAATATACCTCTTACTCAGTCAATAAAGGTGAAAAGATTGTCTTCTGTATTCGTCAAAAGACCGATAAAGAAGAATTAGTAGATGAAAATACCATCACATTTGTCGCTATTCATGAATTAGCACATATTATGACGAAGTCCGTCGGTCATACTGAAGAATTCTGGTCTAATTTTAAACGTCTATTAAAAGTAGCTGTATCGATAGGAGTATATCAAAGAGCGAATTATACAAATGACCCTCAAGATTATTGTGGTATCAAAGTCACCGACTCACCCCTCGATAACTCCAATTAATTTTAATATACACTTTTTTATAATATAATTTTTTAAGAATGAATTGAACTTAAAAAAAACGATAAGACGGTGATGTAAAATGAGAAAAGTAAAATAAAAAGGAAAAAAAATTTATCTTAAATAAGTAGAGATGGCATGTAATATATCTGTACACAAACCAATATTTACAGTAAATTTAGTGACAAGAGAGAAGAAGACAAGTAATCATTTTTATATCTTTATTGGTCTTCAAGACAAGGATACAATGACAATACTTCATAAGATGGTAAATGAGAAGAAGATAAAACCGTCAGATAAAGAAAAATTAAAAAGAAGATTTGGTAATGTATTTGAGCATTGGTTAAATTCTTTTCAAAAAGGTATTAAACTTCATTTTATAGAAGATTATCTAAAAATGGATGATTCATTATTTGAAGTACGTAAGAAACTATTTGTCTATTTATCTGACCCTAAAACTCATACATATCTTTTACCTACAAATCAGGAGATATGGTATGAAGATACAAATCATAAAAAACATATAATAGGTTATCAATATTATGATAAAAATACAAATGAGAAGATACATTTTCAACCACATATAGATTCGAAATTTGAGATAGATGAACATTTACTTGATACTCTTTCTCGTTCTTATACAAATATGGAGAATGAATCATCTAAGATAAAGAAGGAGTATAAATTAGATGGTACAGAGAATCAATTGTTAATGTATGATATATTTGAGAATACCACTATTAAGAATGACATGATATATGTATCAGATGTGAATGATGAGATAGAGTATTTAAAGAAGGAGAAGAAGATTATGAATGAGACGAGAAATAAAATGGCATACGAGAGAGTAGTAAATGGTTATTTACGAAAATTTTGGCCTTTATTAAAAATTGATAAGAAAGAGAATAATGTTGAAAATCGAATTCGATGGGATAATTTTAAAAAACAGATTGAAAAGAATGTTTATATCACACGTCTTTTAGAAGAATTTGTAGTAGATAGTTCAATGTTTGAAGATTGTTCTATTAAAACTGTGAAATTTAATATCAATTCAAGTTTTGGTACTTTAGATGATGAGAATGAAAGTAATAATGAATTATCAGATGAGATAACAAAAGATACAGAATATGTAGATTTATATCATATATTTGATTATTTAAGAGAGAAGAGAATGGGAGTAGATATACCTTATATAAAATATGGTGATCCAACGATAGATGATCCTTTTATCGTTGTCTCTTTAAAATCAATTGATGAGAATAAATTAAGTCGTTTACAATTATATGATTGGTTAGGTATTATGAAAGATGAAGAGAGAAGATTTAATGGTTTACAAGTAAAACGTTTTATTAAAAATTATGGAGATGAGAATAAATTTAGTTCAGTAAATATCACACGAAGTGGTAAAATAGTGTTAGGTATAAGTTATAAACAAGAGAATCATGCTACAGTACATGATATGGAATTAGCTGTTAAAAATTGTAAAAAATTAATAGATGATATCAATCAACATATACCAGATTATCGATTAATTCGTTCAATGAATACAAATTTACGAATAGAGGCACCAGATATGAATATTAAAGATGGATTTGTGACATTTAAAAAGAATACAAAATTAACATTTTTTAATACAACGATTGGTATGAAACTTCCAAAACAGATAGATTTTGCGCAATTAAGGAATTTTGCTGAGTATTTTCCAAGTTATTTAGAGAAAGATGAAGAAGATGAAGATAAGAATAAGAAGGAGAAAGAGAAGAGTGTAATTAAAAACAGTTTAAATCTTCGTTATAAACGTGTCACATTATTTTCAAATATGAATGAGATAGAACAGAATATTCATGATCTTAAAAATAAAGGTATGGATGAGATTTATATTAAAACTTATATCATTGAGAAATTTAATTTAACCATTGAAGATGCACAAAAACATATTTTAGAATGGAAGAGAAAGAATTCTGGTCTAAGTGGAAGAAAGATAGATTCACAATTCCGTTTAGGTGTTCGTATTCAAATTCTTCAAAATAAAATTCTATTAGATGGTATAACCAATATCTATCAACTTCCTGAATTATATCGTTTTTTCACTTTATTTATTTATATGTTTTTAAACCAAGATAAATATGAAAAAAATAGTGAACATCGTAAATTCTTTAGTGTCAATACTTCTTCTTCAATGAAGAAGATAAATAAGATGCAGGATTATGAGTATGAATATGAGTTTGGTAATTTTGGTAATTATGAAAACTCGGATAGACTCATGATGAATGAATCAGTTTATATGGATAAGATGTATAATAATATTCGACAGACGAAAAAATATAAAAATATGGTATTTGAAATGTCAGAGAATAGTAATGAAATATTATTTGGAGATGAGATTAAAAATCCAGATAGATATATATCACAACGAGGAACGATATTAGCAGGTGAGAAAGATATTGATATTAATATACGTTTAGATTGTGGAGAAGATGATAAAGTGATGATAGAAGTACAGACATGTCAAGATTTCTGTAATGACCCTTATTATTTCCTTCGTCGTTTACAAATGTATGATAATGCACTTTTTAAATTTAATGTTCTAAAAAAACAGGGTGAAGTTCAATATTCAAGATGTTGTCAAGGAATTCAACAACCCATTATTTTAGACCAAGATCCTGAAAAGAATCCTCGTATAAAACGTCAATCCTATTCTTATTCCTTCTTATATGGGTCCGATGAATTAAATAAAAGATGGTATATATGTCCTAAGATATGGTGTCCCTATTGTGAGATACCTATTTATGAAGAGGATATAGATCCAAGAACGATAACAAAAAAATTGATGAAAAGAGGTGAAAAATTCTGTATCACTTGTATCTGTCCTTATGGTGACCATCAAGCATTTATTCGTGATAAGAATGTTCGTGATGTAAAAGAGGAGAAAGAATTTAGAAATAAATTAAAAAGTTTGAAAACAAATAAGGAGAGAGAAAGAGTATTAAAGGAAGATGAAAAAGTAAATAAATATTATGCATATCCTGGTTTTGCTCAAGAAAAACATCCTAAATCATTCTGTTTACCTTGTTGTAAAAAGAAACCAAGTAATATATCATCTTCCAGTTTTTATGAACCTTATCAACGTTGTTTAGGTGAATCAGTTGATGAAGAAGATAAGATGGATGGACAGATATATATTAAAAAATCAACACCCGTTGATAAAAATCGTTTTGGTGTAGTACCTATACAAGTGGCGAAGGTATTAAATACTACTGTTGAGACAGGTCCTCTATTATTAAAAGAAGGATACTTCAGAAAAGGTATAAAACAGAATGAATATAATTCATTCTTAATCTCTATCTCTGATATTCTCTCCTGTGACAAGAAGAATAATCCTATTTTAGTTAATAAAATTATCAAAATATTAAAAGAAAAGTTAGATGAGACCTTATTCAGGTCATTATATGGTGGTAATTTAGTTCATGTCTTTAATGACCCTCATAAAAATACAACTGCTATGGAGAATTTTATTCGATATATAGAGACTGAAGATATTCATGTAGATCATACTTATTTATGGGACTTTTTACAACGTCCAGGTGTATTATTAGATAATGGTGTAAATATTTTTATCTTTGATGATAATACTTTATTATGTCCTGTAGGTGAGAATATTGAAGATTTTTATAAAACATCTAGAAAAAATATTATATTATTTAAACATAAAACATTTTATGAACCTATTTATCATTTACAAGGAAATAATCGTGTGGCGATACAAAAATGTATCTTTGAATCAGACCGTCCAGAGATAAAGAAGTTACATGAGATTGCATTAAATGGTTGTCAAGAGAAGAAGATGATTAGTTGGAATGAAGTTCTTCAAAATTCAATTCATAAATATAAATTAAATATTCAACAGATTAAACTTGATTTAGGTGAACCACTTATGATGACTCTTGAAAAAATTTTAATTCAAATAAAAAATAATAAATTAAAAAAAACCTTCTTACCCGTAAAACAATATGTAGATGGATATAATAAAGTTTATGCAATTGGTTTGAAAAATGGTTTATTTGTACCAGTAAAACCAAGTAAATTATATGTAGATTTACCTTATCAAGATCTTTTTGATTTAAATGATATTCATTATTTAGATTTTGAAGAGACAAAGAGTGGTTTAAATGAATTAAATGAGATTACAAAATTAACAAGTCGAGTTGTTGAGAAGATATTAGATAAAGATAAGAGGGATATAGTTGCAGTTATATTAGAAAATGATAGAATTGTACCAGTAAAGAAGAGTAGAGATAGTGATAAGAAGTTAAGAATAAGTAATCGTAAATTTTATAGTGATGTAGATTATTATATTCATCATCGTGCTGATTTTATACCAGATGAGAGAATCATTTTAATGAATAAAAAAAATTATGAAGATGAATCCTATCAACGTTTACGATTTGAAATATCAAGATATATACAATTAAAAGAAAATCGAGAATATAAAAAAAAGATAATGGATATTATCGATTCAGAGAGTAAAAATTTAGTGGATAAACGCCGTAAATTATACTCACTTATACAAGGATTTATTCGTAAGATTGTAGTAATTGGTGATAGAAAATATGATTATAATACTTATCAAAAACCGAATAAAAGAATACCTTGTTTTGAGAGAGCTATGAAAAGAGAAAAGAAGAATGAAAATAATCATTCATCTTCTAATTTTGAACTCTCATGTCAAGATGACCCACATTGTATTATAGAAGATGGTATTTGTAAATTATACATAAATCGCCGTAATTTATTAGATAATTCTCGTGATAATGAATCTTTTTATTTAGATAGGATTGTAGAAGAATTATTAAGATATCCTTTAAAGAGAAATGAGATATTATATGATAATATTAGTTCAGTTATTAATAAAGAATTTATAGTAATAGATCCAACTAAATATATCTTTTTACATGGTGAAGATATTCAAGAGATTATATTTATCTTAGATAAGGTCTTTTTGGATAAGAAGGGAATCATATTAGATAGACGTCCATTATATGAGGAGTTTAAAACAGAAGATGTAGCATTTATGAAGAATCGATATACAAAATCTGGATTAAAATTAATTAACCAAAAATTAGTAGATGATTTACCCGGAGCATGGGAGAATTTATTAGGTGATATGTTTAAAGTACAAAGAAATAATGAAGATTCTTTATTTGTATCATTATCTTATGCATTTAAACAGATGGATACAACAGAAAATATGTCCGCACCATCTATTAAAAAGATGATAGTAAAGAGATTGAGAGAGATGTTAGAACAAAAAATATTATTGAAAAAGATTGGTGAAATATTTTATCCAAAGAATCGAAATGAAAAGATGAATTTAATGGTAAATCGAATGTTAGGTAATGATGAGAGTGAAGAAGTTGTATTAAATTTATATAAAACTCAATGTAAAAAACTATTAATACATATACAATCTTTTGAATCATTATTAAATGAGATTCAAGGAGATAAACATATTGGATGTGAGATGGATATTATTGTTGCATCTTTATTAAAAGAAGTCAATATTATCATTTTAGATAAGATTAAAAAATTAGGTCATCTAAACTTTTATTGTGTTGGACCACAATTTGGTCAATATAGTAAATATATATTATTAATGAAGAATGCTACGATTGACCGAAATGTTTATTCAATCATTGAAAATCGAGGAAAATATCTTTTTGATATTTTAGACTTACCTTTAGAATTTAAACATGATATCTTAGATAAATGTTCTGAACACTTGGAATTATGTTATCAATGTTAACAAGTTATCCTCTTTAAAGGATGAACGGTTATCCGGCTACTGTCGCAAAAAATCGCAA